>Ga0208595_1000001_pt1 | contig 121680 bp, 103 predicted proteins | sample LakMenEpi28Jun11_FD_150742 | JGI IMG/M metagenome (GOLD analysis project Ga0208595, IMG submission 150742) | Freshwater microbial communities from Lake Mendota, WI - 28JUN2011 deep hole epilimnion (SPAdes) | ecosystem: Environmental > Aquatic > Freshwater > Lake > Epilimnion/Euphotic zone ...
AGGTTATGTAACGATTCAATCCTATAATCCCGATCCAAACGTAAAGCAACAACGTATTGCCAAAACAACCGATGGCGGTGAAACCTGGAATGAAATCAACTTAGTGGAAGATGCTGGAGCAAGGGAATTTGGTATTGGTTTTATTGACGAAAACCACGGCTTTGTAGGCACCATGAATACAGGCTACGAAACAAAAGACGGTGGTACAACCTGGGCAAAGGTCAATTTAGGAATGGCTTGTAATAAAATCAGAATTTACAAAGATGCCAATGGGAAAATTTATGGTTATGCAATTGGTGTTGATGTGTTGAAGGGGGAATTTTAAATGTTAAATTATTCAAATAAAAAAAATGAAAAAATCAATATTAACACTCGCATTACTTTGTGCAACAATAACAACATCAGTTGCACAAGACATCACACCATCAAAAAATAATTTTGGCGTTACATTATCTACCAATATTTTTGGCTTGAATGATGAACTTAATCATGTTGCCGTAGGTGGCGGTTTTTATTTTAGCAGAAAAATTACCAACAAATTATCTATCTATTCTGAAATCGACGGCTCGTCGCGTAATTATGGTGATTTGTCAATAATGCCAAGCTTAAGTGGAGAATTTACGACTGGTAATTTAGCCATCTATCTTGGCCCAATGTTTGACATTGGCAAGAATATGAATTTAAGTACAGGGATTGTACAAAATTATTTGTTTAATCCCAAACTTAAGACCACAACTGGTAACATAGACTTAAGTAGTGAAGTAACAAATTTTACTTCTATGTTTTTTGACTTTAGACACCATTTTGGAAATAAATTTAGTATAGGCACTAGATATGAATGGGGGCTAAATTCGATTTTCAAAAACGTAGACAGAAAAGTATCTACTATCTCATTTAATATGTTTCTTCCTTTAGTTGGAAAAAGAAGTCAAGAAAATGGGAAGTAAACTTCCTGCAAATTGACATAAAGTTCAACCCTTCAATTTCAAAATAGTGATATACTTATTCATCGCATTATAGTTACAACTGTCGTCAACAAGAGAAGCAAAAAGCCTTTACGGCAATGTAAGGGCTTTTTTATTTATAATTAACATTTGTCGTTTAGCACATCTTTCTTGAAAGCTTCTATTTGACTTTTCATTTCCTTAATTTCCTTCATCTTCTGTTCAAGAGAATGTAATTTTTCATCGAGAATACTTAATTTTTCTTCTTTGCTAAATCTATTTTTGTACCAAGCATCTATGAGTTGCCCAATTTCTCTTATTGTGAAACCAATTGACTTAGCATCGCTAATGAATTCTAATTTTTCAATTGTTTCTTCATCATAGTGAAAATAATTGTTTGTTTTGATAGACTCATCGCGCTTTCCTTCAATCAATCCTGACTTCTCATAGAAGCGAATCGTGTGGGCAGAAATCCCAGTTTTCTTAGCTATTTCATTTATTAACATAATGCAAATATAAAAAATATTAAAAAAATAACAACTATAGACTATACTCTAATGTTGTAGGTTTGATTTTATACTACTAAGTTTGCACTAAATTAAAACATAATCATATGAAAAAGACAATTTTAATTACAGGATCTTCAAGTGGAATTGGGAAATCAACCGTTATTGAATTTGCAAAAAATGGATGGAATGTAATTGCTACGCAAAGAAATCCTGAAAAGGAATCTGACTTTAAGACCTTTAATAATGTCAAACTTTATCCTTTAGATGTTACGAACCTTGATAGTATCAGTAAAGTATTTCAAAAAGTTAAAGAAGAATTTGGAACTATTGATGTTGTTGTAAACAATGCGGGGTATGGAGTGGATGGCGCTTTTGAAGCAATGTCTGATGAAGTAATTGAAGACCAATTTAACACCAATGTATATGGATTAATGCGTGTGACAAGAGAGGCAATAAAAGTGATGCGCCCCTCTGGTGGTGGAACAATTATCCAAATTTCAAGTATGGGTGGAAAAATCACTTTCCCATTATATAGCATTTATCATGCAACAAAATTTGCTGTTGAAGGCTTTACAGAGTCGTTACATTATGAATTAGCACAATTTAACATTAAATTAAAACTTATTGAACCTGGTCCAATAGCAACTGATTTTTATGGAAGAAGTAGAAAATTCATTAAGCCTGATTATACAAGTGATTATGATGTATTTATTTCAAAATTTAATGTGGCAGCAGCAAAAGTTATAAATGATGCAGAAGGGCCAGAGGTTGTTGCTAAAACAATTTTTATTGCCGCAACAGACAATAATAATAAAATGAGATATCCTATTGGTAAGCCAGGTCCAATACTATTAAAACTCAGAAAATTACTTTCTGATAAATTATATTTTTTATTAGTAAGAAAAAGCTATAATATTTAATTTTATTAAGTAAATAATCATAATACTAAAATTGTAATTTTCTTCAATAGCGATAAAATAAAAAATCCCGACAATCTCGGGATTTTTTATTTTATAAACTTGACTTAAATTGTTCTAAGAAACGAACATCGTTTTCATAAAACATTCTAATATCGCCAATTTGGTATAATAGCATAGCAATTCTTTCAATTCCCATTCCAAAAGCGTATCCGGTATATTCATTTGGGTCAATGCCGCAGTTTTTCAACACATTCGGATCAACCATTCCGCAACCCATAATTTCTAACCAGCCTGTTCCTTTTGTAATTCGATAATCGGTTTCTGTTTTCAATCCCCAATAAATATCTACTTCAGCGCTTGGTTCTGTAAATGGAAAGTAAGACGGACGCAATCTTATTTTAGATTTTCCGAACATTTCTTTCGTAAAATATAATAGCGTTTGTTTTAAATCGGCAAACGATACATTTTTATCAATATATAAACCTTCTACTTGATGAAAAATACAATGCGAACGAGACGAGATGGCTTCGTTACGAAAAACCCTTCCTGGAGAAATGGTTCTAATAGGCGGTTTGTTGTTTTCCATATAACGAACCTGTACAGATGAGGTATGCGTACGTAACAAAACATCTGGATTGGTTTGTATAAAAAAAGTATCCTGCATATCACGTGCCGGATGATATTCTGGTAAGTTTAACGCAGTAAAATTGTGCCAATCGTCTTCAATTTCTGGTCCTTCAGACACATTGAAACCAATGGTTGAAAAAACATCTAAAATTTGATTTTTTACTAATGAAATCGGATGACGTGAACCAATATTTATTGGATTTCCCGGACGAGACAAATCACCAAACACATTAATAGATTCCGTTTTAGTTTCAAGAAATTCTTGGATGGCTTTTACTTTCTCTTCTGCCGTATTTTTCAACTCGTTTATTACCTGACCAAATTCTTTCTTTTGTTCGTTTGGTACGTTTTTAAATTCGGCAAAGAAATCTTTAAGCAAACCTTTACTTCCTAAGTACTTAATACGAAATTCTTCTAAAGTACTTTTGTCTTCAGTTTGAAACGCTTTAGCTTCTTCAATATGTTGTTTTATCTTGTTTATCATCGTAAAAGGGTAATAAGCTACAAATTTATGTATTTTTTAGCGATTAGTGAAAAGTGATTTGCATTTAGTTTCAACTCAGCACTAATTAATTATCTCTTTTTCTAAAAAATAATTTACAATGGCTTCTTTCATTAAAACCGATTGTTCTCCTGCTTTTAGTGCTGGTAATTCTTTTATTACTTTATAATGAGGCCAGCCCTCTTTATCGAAAAATTCAAATTCGTAATATCCGTAAGGCTCTAATAGTTTACAAATAGCAATATGCATTAGGTTTACTTTTTCGTCCTTTTTGAATTCTATATTTATTTTGCCTAATTCTTGCACGCCAATTAAATAAATAATCGCATCTAAATCTAATACGTCACCATCGGCAAATTTATCAGATAAAAAAGTTACTACTTTTTCCCAGCGTTCTTTTAATTGTATATCTCTCGACATTTGTATTTAGTTTTTTACAAAGATAGTATTTGAGGTTTGCATTTTGTAGTTTTGTTTTTATAAAATATGTATAATTTATGGAATTTATTGATATTGTTTTTGCCGTCTTATTAGGGTACAGTATATATAATGGTTTAAAAAATGGTCTTTTTGTAGAAATAGCTTCTTTCAGTTCTTTAATTGTGGGCATTTTTGTAGCGATAAAATTTTCACATATTGTGCGATTGGCTTTAGAAGAAAAAATAAAAACCAATCCAAAATATATTGAAATTATTGCTTTTGCTATAACTTTTATTTTAGTACTTATTGCCATTCATTTATTGGCTAAATTTTTTACAAGTATCGCAAGTTTTGCTTATTTAGGTTGGTTAAATAAATTGGGAGGTGCTGTTTTTAGTATGTTAAAAACCATTTTAATGTTAGGTGTTTTATTGAATTTACTTCAAAAAATAAATACTAATAGTATTTTGGTAAAAGAAGAAACGTTGAATAAATCGCTTTTTTATCAGCCCGTACAAGAAGTCTCTAAATTTATGTCGCCAAATCTTGAAAAATGGTACGAAGAAGTAAAAGAAAGAACAAAAGAAACACCTGAAAACGAAAAAGCTTCTGATTCGTTAAATGTAGACAAAAATGAATAAGTCACGGAATATATAAGAGAAAAAATAAGAGATGCTTTCAGCAGGACAAACTGTGTGGCTAATTTTGTGGGTTTTTCCTATTCACTCACCCATTTAAAACCCACTCTCGGAATATTTTCAATAGACAAATTTGGTGTTTCTTTTATTATTTTTCGTAAACGAGAAATAAAAACATCCAAACTTCTGCCTAAAAAATAATCGTCGGATCCCCAAAGTTCCATCAGAATTTTTTCGCGTTTTAAAACCGTATTTGGATTGTCTAAAAACAGTTTTAGTAATTGTGCTTCGCGTTCTGTAAGCGTTGTTTTTGAAGTTTCGTTTTTGATTAAATAATTTTCGGGCTCAAAAATAAAATCAGCAAATTGGTAGGTTTTTACTTTTCTTTCAATGTTTTTTTGACTGCGATGTAAAAAGACTTCGATTTTCAAAATTAGTTCTTCAATAGAATACGGTTTCACTAAATAATCATCAGCGCCAAGTTTTAAACCTTTAATACGATCTTCCTTCATCGTTTTTGCCGATAAAAAAATAATTGGAATTTCCTGATTTCTTTTTCTTATTTCGGTAGCCAATTCAAATCCATCCATTTCAGGCATCATAATATCAGTAACTACAATGTCAAATTGGTTTTTGCAAAACATATCTAAACCTATTTTCCCGTTACTGCAATGCACCACATCAAAATGTTGTTCTAAATTATCAACAGTTAAAAACGCCAGCGTTTCCTCGTCTTCAATATATAAAACTTTCTTTTTACTCATAATCTTTTTGATTAATTATAATCGTAACAACAATTCCTTTTTCAGCATTATTAGCGATGGTTATTTTCCAACGATGTAAATCGCAAATCTTTTTCACATACGATAAACCAATACCAAAACCTTCAATATTTTTGATGTCTTGACGAGTTACTCTATAAAATTTATCGAAAACAAAAGGTAAATCTTTAGTTGGAATTCCACAACCGTTATCTTTAATCTGTATAGAAAGTTGTTGGTTGATTTCAGTAACGACAATTTCAATTTTAGGAGAAAAGGCAGAATATTTTACGGCATTATCTACTAAATTAAATAAAATATTGTAGATATGAAATTCATCTGCTTTTAAAACAAGTGCTTTTGTGACGATTATATCGATGTCAATTTCTGTATCATACTTTAATAAAATATTGTCTTTTAATAATTCTAAAATTGGCTTCAACTCAAACTTGGTTTTGTCAATAAGCATTTGTTTGCTTTCGGTTTTCGCTACGTATAAAATCTTTTCAATATGTTCATTTAGTTTATTAGTTTGATTGACTACAATTTGATTGTATTTTTTCAGTTTCGGATTGTCTTTTATTTCGTTTTGTTCTTTAACATAATTTGATGCGATGAGAATCGATGCCAACGGTGTTTTAAATTCGTGCGACATATTATTAATAAAATCTTTTTGTAATTCAGTATATTTTTTTTGCTTTAACATCAGCACAACAGAATACACATAAATAATTAATACAAGAAACAAAACAGTAGTAAAAATCCAATATTGATTTAAATTTTTAAAATAATTTTGTTCAATATCTGGGAATCGAATAGCAAAATAATAGGTGTATTTAGGATTTTTTGTAAAACAATTCGGACATTTAATAGGTTCTTTTTTACCATTACTATTGATGTGATTACTAAACGCCATTTTATCCGAAGAGCAATTATAAACAGCATATTCAAAATCTACATCTAAATTATTTTTCTCAAATTCTGAAATTAAATAATGTTCTAAAATGGTATTTTCAAATTCATAATTTACATTAACAGTAAAATAATTACCAGACACTTTTTCTACCTGATTGGAAACCAATAAACCTGTTAAATTATCTTTATATAGTTTTTCTAAAACCTCTTGTAAGGCAAAAAATATTTTGTCTTCAGTATCTTTTTTCGCTAATTTATGCGCGTTGTTTATCAAAAATAATTGCATAATAATAACCCCTACAATAGCAAGAAATCCAATAATTATGACAATATTAAATCGAGATAATTTCATTTTTATTTTAAATTTTTAACGATATTAAGATAAATTTTTAAGCGAAATTAATCATTAACAACTCATTAACACAATAAATACTATCGATTAACAACATTATTTAAAAAAATAAATACATTTGTGATGTTAATAAACAACTAATTTAAATATAATAATTATGAAAACAGTAAAATTACTTGCAATTGCATTATTTATGGGCTCACTTTCATTTGCTCAAACTGCTGCTCCAGCTCCTGTAGCTGTTCCAGCTGCACCACAAACACCCTCTCAAATGAAATGGGAAAAAGAAACACATGAATTCGGAACTATTGAACAAGGAAAACCAGTTTCTTATGAGTTTACTTTTACAAACACTACAAACAAAGATGTTACTTTAAAAGATGTAAAAGCATCATGTGGATGTACAGCAACTAATTACACAAAAACAGCTATCAAACCAGGTGAAAAAGGAACGGTAACAGCTACTTACAATGCCGCATCAGGTGGTGCTTTTCACAAAACAGTTACGGTAATAACTAGTGAAGAAAATGCTATGCCGAAAACAATTACAATTAAAGGAACAGTTAAAGTTAATGAAGCACCAGCAGTAGCTGCTCCAGCTTCAAAATAATAAAGTATTATTTATATTTAAACCCGATAAATATTCTTTATCGGGTTTTTTTATGGATATTTTCTACACTTTATTTTAGCGGTACTCTTGAGTCGCGTTATTTATTTTCCTTGCAAAATCATTAGTAAATAAGTCAACAAATAAACAGGAATTAAAAGTGCGTTTTTTATATATAAAGGAGCTCTAATTAGAGCTCCTTTATATATTTATTTTGCTAACACAATTTTCTTCGTTGTTTTAGAACTCCCGTTTTCTATAGTAATTAAATAAACGCCGTCAGATAAATTAGAAATATTTACATTGTCTACAGCGGTTTTCATTTCTTTAGTTGAAATTATTCTGCCTTGTATATCATATAATTTTACTATTGAATTACTTTCTAAATTTTGATTACCTAATTCAATATTTACAATTCCAGTAGTTGGATTTGGGTATATTTTTAAGTTAGAAAAAGTAGTATCCTCAATAGCAAGCGGTACTTGGATATTACAAATTTGTAGTTTTACAGAATTAATTGTTCCGCCATCACCATTATATGGGTCATCTACTGTTAATGTCCAAACCCCATCTGCAATTAATCCATTTAATGCAGTTAATGTTTGAGAAGGAATTACGCTTCCAGTTAAAGCTGGTACAGAAGTGCCACATGCAACGGCTATACCACTATCATCCATAGTGCAATTTACATTATCATTATCTCCACAAGGTTGGTCCAAAAGAGTAATTACTGGACTACCAATAGAAGCAGGCCCTGTTAGTTTTACTTTAAAATCTTCAATATAGGTGTGTGTAATATTTAGAGCAACATTTAAATCTCCGATAGTTAATCCACCAGTAACTAAAATTGGTACAGATGCTATTGCGTTTGCAGTACTAGCTATTGTTGCATTTGAAAAGTCAGTAGCAGAAAATTCATTTCCACAAGATAAAACACCAGTTTGAAAGTTATTTACTGTTGCGTTAGAAAGATTTTCTGTTCCACATCTATTTGATTGTGATACTCTCCAATAATAATTGGTTTGTTGTAATAAATTGGAAACTATATAAGAATTTCCAATTATATTCGGAATATCAAGAATTGTTGTTGCAAAACTTGGAGAGGTAGAAACTTGCAATCTATATGATTCAGCATTTGCTAGAGCATTCCAAACTAAATTTACCGTAGTAGCAACACCAACTTGATTATTAACGGGATTAGAGCCTGCTATTGGCGTAAAAGTACTGCTAAATAATTTTAAATATTTATATCTTGTTTCTGTTTCCAAACCATTGTTTCCAACTATACCAATATTATAACTTCCTGGATTAGCTAAAGATAAATTTGAGATTGTTAGCGTAACAGGTCCGTTCGAATTTTTTGATGATGGTGTAAATACAGCTGTAGCACCACTTGGCAAACCACTTGTTGAAAAATTGGTTGTTGTTGTACCTGTTTGAGTATAGTTAAATGTAAATGTAGCCACTTGATTAGCGCAAACTTCAAGATCATTAGAAGTTGGAATAATTGCAAATCCAGAAGTAACACCTGTAATTATTAATGAAAAATCTTGTTTGTTAGTTACAAGGGTTCCTTTGTGAGTAACTGTTATTACATAATCTCCTGCAGGTGGAGAATCTATTTTTACTTGTTCTACATTATCAATATTATTATCCCCAATTCTAATGGCATCTAGAGTTGGGTCTGAATCTAATTTCCATGGGAAATACGTTGTTCCGTTTCTTGTAATTCTAACATCTAAATCGTTTACAAGCGCACGGGTTAAATCATTAGCTTCTCTTTGTCCATTATTGGCATCTCCAGGAACATCTGTCCAACAAGCAGTAGCTATTAAAGGAGTTGTTCCTAAAGACTTTACTGTGATTGTATATGTTTGTCCTTGATTTAGTTTTTCTTCAGAAATCCAGGCGTTTAATCCATTAGAAGTAATAGCTTGCGCGGCTGCTTTAGCATTCAATAATCCCCATCCAAAAACCACATCTGGACCAATATTTCCAGAATCGTCTGCGGTATGACAAGCCAACCCTTTTAAGGTAGCCGCTTTCATAAACTTAGTGGTTAAATTATTTTGATGTTGTTGTAAGAGCAATAAAGTTCCAGCAACATTAGGCGAAGCCATCGATGTTCCGGTTAGTGTGGCGGTTGAGGTATTAGTTGTATGGCTAGTTGATGTTAAACCGGTTCCGTTACCTGTTAAATCCGGTTTTATTCTTCTGTCATCAGTAGGCCCTTGACTACTTGAGCTATTAATTACTACTGGAGCCGTTAAATTTCCAGCTGTATTTACAGTCGCATCTTCACAATTTGCTATAACTAAATTATTTTTTGCCGTTTTATTTCCGGTAAGTTTATCAATTCCATATGATATGGGATTAGCATTATTTTGATCGGTTCCAGAATTACCTGCTGATGCCACCATTAAATAGTAAGGTGCTAAATATGCAATTTCGTCCCAGTTTTTTGCAGCTGAATCATATGTCCCGATATACCAAGCTGGTAAAGTAGTTCCATTAGTAGCCGTTACTGGTACACCATAAGAATGGTTTGAAATAAGCATCCCTTCTAATACTTCATCAAGAGCTTCTGTTTCATCATTTGTCCAATTAAATGTTCTTCCAGTTGCCTCGTAAGCCATTCCTCTGTGTAATAAATTGGTACTGTTTGCTAGAACTGTACCCGTTACGTGTGTAGCGTGTTGTGAATATGTTGTTCCTCCTCCGTCATCAACAGAAACTACCCTTCCTCCAAAATGATTGTGCTCAGCTCTAACTGTTCCTCCATCCCAAACTCGCGCCACCATTCCTTGTCCATTTAGCGTAAGCCCTAAACTACCACCAGTGTTTAATTGTACCGCTCTAGTTGATCTTGCTGCCGCTTGGTTTTCAGTTGAAAGATAAATAGGAAAGCCATCAGAAGTAATTCTCATTAATTCATGAAAATTACCTTTATTATCCGTGTAACTCATTGGGATATTATTTTGTAATGAAAAGTCATAAGCTCTTGCTTTCTCTTTTTCTTCTAAAATTTTGAATTCCTTTGCTTTGCTTTTAATTAGCGCAACATCATAATCTTTGGTGATATTTATAATATCTTTTTCAGATTGAGTATATCCGAAAAAACTTGTGCATACTAATAAAAGTAGTAATATTTTATTTTTCATCTTAATTTATTTTAGGCAACTTTATGCTTTAGGCAAGCAAATATATTGATTTAAGTTATAATTACAATAACTGAATATTAAATTACCAAACTTTAACATTTGTTCTCTAACACATTAATTTACATTTAATTGTGTGTTAATTACAAATTTGAAAAGAAATCATTTCCTTTATTATCGGTAATAATAAACGCTGGAAAATCTTTCACCGTTATTTTACGAACGGCTTCCATACCTAATTCTTCAAAATCAACTACTTCTACTGATAAGATATTTTCTTTGGCTAAAATCGCCGCAGGTCCACCAATCGAACCCAAATAGAATCCACCATATTTATTACAAGCGTTCATTACATCTTTGCTTCTGTTTCCTTTGGCTAACATAATCATGCTTCCGCCAGCGGCTTGGAATTCATCTACATAAACGTCCATTCTTCCTGCGGTTGTGGGTCCGAAACTTCCTGATGGCATGCCGTCTGGTGTTTTTGCAGGTCCGGCATAATATACCGGATGATTTTTAAAATACTCTGGCATAGGTTTTCCAGCGTCTAATAATTCTTTGATTTTTGCATGAGCAATGTCACGAGCTACAATCAACGTTCCATTTAATTTCAAACGCGTTTTGATTGGATATTTTGATAATTCAGTTAAAATTTCCGACATAGGTTTGTTTAAATCGACTTCTACAGCTGGCTCTAAATGAGGTGCAGTTGCTGGTAAAAACTGACTTGGGTTGGTTTCTAATTGTTCTAAGAAAATTCCGTCTTTCGTAATTTTCCCTTTAATATTTCTATCTGCAGAACACGAAACGCCCATTCCAACTGGACAAGATGCTGCGTGACGTGGCAAACGAATGACACGAACATCATGAGTTAAATATTTTCCGCCAAATTGTGCGCCTATTTGACTTTCTTGACAAATAATTTGCACTCTTTTTTCCCATTCTAAATCGCGGAACGCTTGACCCGACATATTTCCAGATGTTGGTAAATTGTCAAAGTAACCTGCAGAGGCTTTTTTCACCGCTGCTAAATTCGCTTCTGCAGAAGTACCGCCAATTACTAAAGCCAAATGATACGGAGGACAAGCCGCTGTTCCTAAATCCATAATGCGTTCACGAACAAATTCTTCTAATGATTTGTCATTTAATAACGATTTTGTTTTTTGATATAAGAAGGTTTTGTTGGCCGAACCACCACCTTTTGTTAGAAATAAAAATTCATAAGAATTTCCTTTTTTCGCATAAATATCAATTTGAGCAGGAAGATTTGAACCTGAGTTTTTTTCTTCAAACATTGAAATCGGTACAATTTGCGAGTAACGAAGATTTTTATTTTGGTACGTATTGTAAATTCCTTTGGATAACCATTCGCCATCTTCCACACCTGTGTACACGTTTTCACCTTTTTTAGCCACCACAATCGCTGTTCCTGTATCTTGGCAAGAAGGCAATTGACCTTCTACAGCTACAGCAGCATTTTGTAATAAATTATAAGCCACAAAACGGTCGTTGTCTGTTGCTTCTGGATCTTCTATAATGTTTCGTAATTTTTGTAAATGTGCCGAACGCAACATAAACGAAACGTCATCCATAGCTTCTTGTGCTAATAATTCTAATCCTTTTGGATCCACAACTAAGATTTCTCTATCGCCAAGTTGTTCTATTTTTACAAAATCTGAAGTTAATTTTTTGTAGGTTGTATCGTCTTTTAAAATAGGATACGGGTCTTGATATATAAAGTCCATTTGTTTGAGTTTTGAAGCGTAAAGTTAAGGATATCACACAAGCTTTCCAAAAGTTTTCTGTTTCACCTGCAAGGTCTTTTTTTGACCTTGTAGGTGTTTATCAATACCTTGAAGGGTTATTTCGTATTTTGTTATTTAATAGCTATTTATGTTTAAAACAATTTTTTTATTCTAGCTTTTGCTTTTCAGATAATATTTCATTTTTAAAATCGTGACAATAAATAAAATTGTCTATATTTTCAAATAAATGAACCACTTCATTTCTTAATAAGTGAGTTGGTTTATCTGAAAGAATTGCTTTGTAGGAAGAAAAAGAAAAGCTTTTATAATCTAAATCCAAGTGATGTTTTGGATTTAGATGAATATACTGAATTACATTTTTTAAATATTCTTCATTTTCAATTTTTATTCTTTTGAAATGTTTTTCAAATAAACTTCCAGTTCTATTATTTTGTTTGTTAAATGCTTTTGCATAAGCGTTAAATAAATTCGATAGTGCTTGTGTCACTTCTTTTTCATTATTAATTTGAAACACAAAATGAAAATGATTATCCATTAAGCAATAGGCAAAAGTTTCTACTTTACATTCTAAATATTTCAAATATAGTTTTAGAAAGTAGCGTTTATTTTCATCAGTATTGAAAATAGTTTCACCATTAATACCCCTGTTATAGATGTGATAAACTTTGTCTTTTTCTAAAATTTCAAGTTTCATTTGGCATTTATTTTCAACTATAAGGTTTCAATAACCTTTTTGGTCTTGCTTATTATTGGTTTATTTTTATAATTTTATACCTACAAGGTTTTGGAAACCTTGCAGGAATTTGGAGATCCACCCTCTAAAAAAACCAACTCGCCACAGCAATCGCGGCAATTACACAAATTAAATCTACTAATAGCATAATTCCTAAGGTGTATCGGGTGTTTTTTACGTTAATACTTCCAAAATAAACGGCAATTACATAAAAAGTAGTTTCTGCACTGCATTGAAAAATAGCGCTCAATCTTCCGGTTAATGAATCAACTCCAAATGTGTTCATTGCATCAATCATAAATCCTCTTGAGCCACTTGAACTGAATGGACGTAACATAGCAACAGGTAACGAATCGGTAATTTGTTTGCTTACGCCAATATTTGAAAACACAAAAGAAATTCCGTTACTCATAATTTCAAACAAGCCACTATTTCTAAAAAAAGAAATGGCTACCAACATTCCCATTACATAAGGAAAAATAGTAACACCAGTAGTTAAACCATTTTTTGCACCGGAAACGAAGGCATCAAAAATTGTGGTTTTTTGCTCTACAAATTTCTTTTCTTTAGTAAAAGCATAAAATAATGTTATTCCAATAATTGCAATTAACATCAATCCTGATAAATTAGAAGTAAAGAAGTTTTTTTCCACTAAATTTAATCCGTTTACGTAAAACAATAATCCAGTAATTGCAGCAATTATTGTCATTAATCCAACGATTAAAGTAGCGCTTTTAAAGTTTATTTTCTGTTTAATTCCTACAATTAATAGCGCAGCAATGGTACCTATAAATGAGGTAATAATACAAGGCAACATAACATCTGCTGGATTTTCCGCATTTGCTGCTGCACGATAACCAATAATAGAGGTTGGAATTAAAGTTAACCCTGCGGCATGCAAACACATAAACATAATTTGCGCATCGCTGGCTTTGTCTTTTTCTGGATTAAGCGTTTGTAGACTTTCCATAGCTTTTAATCCGAAAGGAGTAGCTGCAGAATCTAACCCTAAGAAATTTGCAGCAAAGTTTAACGTCATATAAGAAACCGATTCGTGATTTTTAGGTACAGATGGAAATATTTGTGCGAAAAAAGGACTTAATTTTTTGGCTAATTTTTCGGATGCGCCTGAAATTATTAGCAACTCCATCAAACCGCAAAAGAAAGCCAAATAGGCCATAAGAGGCAAAATAATATCGAACAAACTGTTTTTACAGGTTGGTAATAAACCATCCGATTTTTGTGTGCCGCTGTAAATTTTTACGGTTTGATTTTTATAAACGTAAGTAGTATCTGGATTTAATGTATCTCTATTTATGGTAAACGTTTTTTCTTCAGATTTTTGGATGCTATCTTTGATAAAAGAAGGAATTTCTTTTAAAAACTTTTCCGAAATTAAAATAGGATCATCTTTTTTTCCATTTAATACATAATCTACAGAATATGTGTTTTCTGCAAATAAACTTACTATAATAAACACTATAGAAGAAATAAAAATAGTCAACCAAAATCTACTTAATACCATATTGTATTTTTTTTGTAAATGTATGATTTTATAAGATAAAAAAAAACCGTTCCAAAATCAATTGGAACGGTTTAGTATTTAATAGGTTTTTTTTATAAAGTAGGTTGTAATACTTTATCAATGATGTGTGCCACACCATTTGAACCTTGAATGTTAATGGTTGTAATATTTGCATTAGCTGCTGTAATATCAGCAATTTTTACAGTCCCAGCAGCTATTGAAATAGTTTGTTGTGGACCAGTTAATTGGGTGTTGATTGTTTGTGCAGTTGAAGCAAATGAAGTTGATGAACTAGCTCTAAGATTATTATTTACTAAATGATATCTCAACACTTTAGTGATATTTGCATCCGATTGCCCTGTTAAAAACGCAGCACTACCAAACGCAGCATTAGTTGGAGCAAAAACCGTACGAGATAATGCTGTTGTAGCACCAGTTGCGGTTGTAGTAATATCTGTTAAGACTGCAGCTTGAGGTGCAGAAGTTAATACACCTACTAAACTAGATAAATCTGGATTGGCAATAATTAAGTTGTGTACTTTTGGAATACTTAATACATGGCTAATTACGTGAATTACTCCATTACTTGCATTTATATCCGCTTGTAAAACAGTTGCGCCACCATTAGTATTCCCTCCATTAATAACTACACCGTTAGTTTTATTACTGTATAAACTAATTGAAGTAGAAGTTGATGTTCCGAAAGGAGAAAATGTATTCACATAACCTTTGCTTGGCAAATCAGCAGCTAACATACCTGATGTTAATACGTGGTATCTTAGTGTTCTATTTAATGCTCCAACCTGAGTTGAATTCATAGCTTCAATTGTAGTTTCGTTAATTCCAGCTGCAATAAAAGCACTATTTTTTGGAGCTAATATTGTGTACGAACCTGGGTTTCTAAATGTATTTAGTAATCCAGTTTTAACTAAAGCTGCTTTCAAGATACTGAAATTTGCAGCATCAGCATCTAATATCTCTACAATGGTAGGATATTTTTCAACTACATTTTCTGAATCACTTTCACAAGAAAATGATAATAAAGCTACAGTTACTACTGCTAACGCTTTTGATATTTTATTAATTAGTTTCATGTTTTGAATGTTTATTAGTTTACACTATTTACCAAATGTATATCTTAATGTGAATTGTGCTTGCCAAACATCAAATACCGATGAATTACTAGATAAAGTATCTTTAATTAAATATCTTTTTCCGTTATCATCTGTTTGTTGTGCCAATTGAAAACTTGGCACATAATTGTTTGCTGCACTTGGAGCTTGACTAACCGATAATATTTGTGTATTTGTCGCTCTTTTCGAAACGCCCCAATCATGGTTTAACAAGTTTGTGAAGTTTAAGATGTCTGCTCTAAATTGAAAAGATTGTTTTTTTCCTTTTATTTTTAAGTAGAAATCTTGAGTAACAGATAAATCTAAACGGTGTAACATTGGTAACGTAGATGCATTTCTTTCCACGTATTGTCCACGTTTTGTTTTTAAATAAGAATCTTGTTCAATATATCTATTGAAAGCTTCTGCTTGTTGAGCGGCAGTAAATAAAACTTGACTTACACCACCAACATTTTGTGTGATATCAGCAAATCTAATTTCTGATACATTATTTGGTACATACAACAAATCATTACCATTTACACGGTCACCGTTGATGTCACTTCCATACGTATAAGTATAAGGACTTGCTTTTTCTCCAACATAACCAATATTAAATGAAGTAGAACCACCATATTTAGAACCGTAATTTAATTTATATCCAATTAAACCTACAATTCTGTGAGGCGTATTGTTGTTTGAATTCGATAAATCTAAATTGTTATTTCCTAACACAGATCTTGCTCCTGTCCAAGAACCTGAAGCAATAGAACCAGCAGATAATAAATCTTGAGCAGTTGATTTAGTATAGGCAACTGATCCCCAAAATCCTTTTTTATAAGGATACTCTAATTTAAATGTAGTTGAAACAAAATATCCTTGGTTAGAGTTTGATAATACAATTGCATTAGAAACATTATCATTTATTCTAGCTCCAGCATCTGTTCCTGAATAGAATGGACGATTGTCACCTCCATTATTAATAGTTCTTTGAGCAACTTCTAAATTAGCATTATAATAAAACACTTCGTTGATGTTTTGGCTATAAATTCCTTCAAATGAAGCTACTAAACCAAACGGTAATTTTTGATCTATTGCAAAATTTGTTTTCCAAGTTTGTGGAAATTTGAAATTTTCATCTGTAAAAGCCAAATCAAATGTAGATGGTAATTGAGGTGTACTTGGAGTAAAATATTGACCCGGATTTGCTGTAAATCCGTATCCACCTGCAGCTAAAGCCGCTCCACTTACATCAACAAAACCAGTTAACACACCATTGTTTCCAATTGCGTTAGATAAAAACACAAGTGGTGGTCTACCTGTAAATATTCCTGTTCCACCTCGAAAAATGGTTCTGGCATTTTTGTTTACATCTAAGTTAAATCCAAATCTTGGTTCAAACAAGTATTGGGTTTTTGCCATATTTCCTGTATTGAATTTTTCACCGTTTCCGAAAGTCATTGCAGTAACTGCAGGATTTTCCAATGCAGTATCTGCAAAACTAACAGCAGTAGCTCTAATACCAAAAGTAAGTTTTAAATTATCTGTAGGTTTGTACTCATCTTGTGCATAAACATCAATTTTATTAGATTTTAATACTTGCATTGGTTCTGCACCACCTGGTAAAGCAGAATATCTGTATTGAAATCTTGATGGTAAATTTGCTGGTGTTGTAGCTGGCGCACCATTATTTGCTACTGTTTCAGCTACAGCTCCTTGGAAAGCAGCTAAAGTATCAAAGATATACACTCCGTTTGAAGCTGGAAAGAAATTGTTATTTGATACAAATCTTTCAAAATTTGCTCCAAATAATAAGGTGTGTTTTCCGAAGTTACCAGTAATATTATTGGTAAAATGCAATGTAGAATAATCTAATAAGTTAGAAGGTGTAAATGGGTCTAAACCAGCAGAAATGTAGTTATTTGATCCTTTTTTAATATCAATAGTTGGGAACAATCCGCCACCTTGTAAACCTCTATTTTCTAGTTGTTTATCATATCCTGCTATAAAGTTATTAGACCATCTTTCTGAAATTTTCCAATCCCATTCTAAAACTGCAGATCTAGTATTGTCTTCAATTACATAACCACTATTTTTGTATGACATAGAAAAAACGTTCGTTCTTCTGTTACCAAAACCAGCAGAGTTTGAATTTGAAATTAATTCATCAGCTCCAGAATCATGGTGAACATAACGTGCTGTTAATTTATGATTGTCATTAATATTCCAGTCAATTCTAGCTAAAAACTTTTTAGATTCTCTAACAGCATCAAAATTTTCAAAAGCGCCTGTTTCATATCCAAAAGAATTTTTCAAAAGATTTGAAACACTTACTAAATCAGTATAAGCTGTTTCAGATACTTGTGCTCCAGCATTTGGTGATCCTGATGAAGTCCACGTAGTTGCTGGGCTAACATTATCAATAGTTTCAAAGTTACCAAAGAAAAACAACTTGTCCTTGATAATTGGTGCGCCAATTCTAGCACCCCAAATTTTTTCTTCAAATTTTGAAGGTGTTATATTTATATTTCCGGCTCTTTCACCTAAATATTCTTTTTTATTATTTCTGAATGAATGATAAACAGAACTTTCAACTTCATTTGTACCACTTCTAGTTACCGCATTAATCCCTGAACCTGTAAAACCTGATTGTCTTATATCGAAAGGAGCAATGTTTACTTGAAGTTGTTCAATAGCATCTAATGAAATTGCAGTAGAACCTGTTCTACCTCCAGCTTGAGAATCTGAACCCAAACCAAAGCCATTATTAAATACAGAACCGTCAATTGTAAAATTGTTCAAACGAGAATCTTGCCCTCCAAAAGTTCCGTTACTTCCAGCATTTGCATTGTATTTTGTAATACTGTTGATGTTTCTAGAACCAATAATTGGCACAGCGTTAATCTCTCTGTTAGAAAATTGTTGACCCGCACCCGTTTTACTTTTGTTAAACGCATCTTTAGAATTTACAGATACAATTTTTACTTCTTCAATAGAATTAATGGCACTTTGCATCTCAATATTAATTACAATTGAGTTTCCTAATGGAGCAGTAATGTCTTCAATTACAAAAGGGTTATACCCTACATAATTTACTTTAATTGTGTAAGGACCTCCTGGTCTTACAGAATTTGCCGAATAGTTTCCTTTTTCGTCAGCTGTCGAAAAGTATTTTGTTCCCGTTGGAACGTGCTTAATTTCTACAACTGCAGCTGCAAGTGTTTCACCTGTTGAAGATTTTACAGTACCAGTTATTGCTGATTTTGTAACTTGTGAAAAACCAAATGCCGAAATGAATAGAAAAAACCAATAAATGTTCTTTTTCATGTTTTTTTAGTTAAATATTTTTGACAAAATTATAAAAATTTTAATAAATAACATTAAGAAAACATTAACACTTTTTTATTTTATTAACAATTTTTAGCTAATAAACTTACTTAACAGCGTAGTTGTTGAACTATCATGGTTTTTGACATTTCCGCTTTCTATTTCACTTAAAATTGAGTTGGCTAATTGCTTCCCAAGTTCAACACCCCATTGGTCATAACTATAAATATTCCAAATAATTCCTTGTACAAAAATTTTATGTTCATACATGGCTACTAACGCACCTAAACTTTCTGGAGTTAGTTTGTTAATTAAAATAGTATTGGTTGGTTTGTTGCCTTCAAAAACTTTAAAAGGGATTAAATCTGCTACTTCAGCTTCTGTTTTACCTTGTGCTAAAAATTCTGAAAGTACTTGTTCACGAGATTTTCCTTTTAATAAGGCTTCTGTTTGCGCAAAAAAGTTAGACATTAATTTGTTATGATGGTCTTTTTCGCCGTAAAGTGGTTCAATAAAACCAATAAAATCTGTTGGAATTAGTTTTGTTCCTTGATGAATTAATTGAAAAAACGCGTGTTGCGAATTGGTTCCTGGCTCGCCCCAAACAATTGTTCCTGTTTGGTAATTTACTTGTTTTCCATTTCTAGCTATAGATTTTCCATTGCTTTCCATAATACCTTGTTGTAAATAAGGTGCCAGTTTTTGTAAATATTGTGTATATGGAATTAATGCTTCTGTTTCGGCACCAAAGAAATTATTATGCCAAATGCTTAATAGTGCTAAAACCACAGGAATGTTGTTTTCATATGGCGTGTTTGCAAAATGCACATCCATTTTATTCGCACCTTTTAATAATTGATTAAAATTATCGTATCCAACAGCTAAACTTATAGTTAAACCAACGGCACTCCATAATGAAAATCTTCCGCCAACCCAATCCCACATTGGGAAAATATTTTCGGGTGCGATACCAAAGTTGGTTACGTTTTTCAAATTTGTTGAAACGGCTACAAAATGTTTGGCAATATCTTTCTCAGTAGCATGCTGTAAAAACCATTTTTTTACGGTTTCCGAATTGGTTAAGGTTTCCTGAGTCGTAAATGTTTTAGAAACGATAACAAATAAAGTAGTTTCAGGATTTAATTTTTTTAATATTTCTTGCACATGATCGCCATCTACATTAGAAATAAAATGTGTATTTAAATTGTTTTTATAAAATTGTAAGGCTTCTACAATCATCGCAGGACCTAAATCTGAACCACCAATTCCAATGTTCACTACATCGGTAAATGGTTTTCCAGAATATCCTTTTGCTTCACCTGAAACAATATAATTTGTAAAATCTTTTATTTTGTTTTTTGTGTCATAAATTTCAGGAATTACATTTTTTCCTTCAAACAAAACCACATCGTTTTCATTAGCGCGTAATGCGGTATGAAGCACGGCTCTGTCTTCGGTTTCGTTTATTTTTTCTCCTGAAAAACACTTTGATATAGCATCTGGCAACCCTACTTCATTTGCTAATTCTATAAGTAATTGTATGGTTTCTTCAGTCCAATTATTTTTTGAAAAATCTATATAAAAATCATCCCATTCAATATTGAATTTTTCTGCTCTTTTGGCATCATTTTGAAACAAATCTTGAATAGATAGTTGTTCAGTTTCTGAAAAATGAGATTTTAATTTTTGCCAAGCTTTTGTTTCTGTTGGATTTATATGTTGTAATTTCATGATAAAATTGTTTATTCTTTAAATGTTTTGGATGTTGTGTCGTCTAATTCTTTTTTTAGCGGTGCAATGGCTGCTAAATATTTAGTTTTTTGCTTTTTTGTCATCGGTTCCGAAGTTGGTAATTTTAGGCGCAAAGGATCTACTTGCACCCCATTTTTCCAAAATCGATAACACACATGCGGACCAGTAGCTAAACCGGTACTTCCTACTTTTCCAATAATTTGACCTTGCGTTACAGATTGCCCTCTACGAACTAAAATTTTCGACATGTGAAGGTATTGTGTGGCGTATTTTCCGTTGTGTTTTACTTTTACAAAATTTCCGTTTCCAGAACTATATCCCGTGGCTTCTACAACTCCTGAAGCGGTTGTTTTTATAGGTGTTCCGTGTGGTGCAGCATAATCTGTTCCATTATGTGCTTTCCAGGTAAATTGTACCGGATGAAATCTTCGAGCTGTAAATTTTGAGGTTAATTTGAAAAAGGATAAAGGCGCTTTTAAAAACATACTTTTTGCTCCCGAAGCTTTTTCGTCATAATATTCTGGATTTTTTTGATTTTCATTTAATTTATAAGGGAAAGCATATATTTTTTTTCCTTTGTATTCAAAATAAGACGCTTCTACTTCGTCTACTCCTAAATATTCTCCGTTTTCAAAATATTTTTCTTTGATAGTTACGGCAAATTTATCTCCTTTTTTTAACTTGAAAAAGTCAATTGAATATTTATAAATCTGTGCCAATTCGTTTGCTAAATCAGCGCTAACGCCTTTTCTTGATAAAGTTTCTGATAAAGAGCCGTCCAACTCTGCCGCAATAGTTCTTCTTTTTATAACGGTAGGGCGTTTTTTTATTTCTACACGAATCGAATCTCGTAAATCAACTACCAAAAAGCTGGTTTTGTCTTGCACATAAACAAGGGCTTTTAAATTTTTCTTGTTTTTTTTATCGGAAAAAGTAAGAAAAGCTTTACCCGCTCGGATGGTTTTTATATTGAAAGAATCCTTAATTTTTTCTGTAACATCAAATGTTTTTAAACTATCGGGCAATGTATACGCTTCTAAAATAGTGCTAAATGTGTCTCCAGATTGCAAGGTGTCTTCTACCACTGAAAAATCATTAAAAGTAAATCCGTATTTTTTAATTATTGGGATTTTTTTTGCGATTTTATCTGTTGTTTTTTTGTCATTTTCTTTATTTTGACATGAAAACGTGAGTAATAATATAGCGTATAATATATATTTCAAATCTTGTTTTTTAATTATTCTCCCCAGTTTTTTAATTCTTCTTCACTCCAAAGTTCTGGAAAGAAAATACGTTTTTGGTATTTTGGCAGCATGTATTTTTTCCAATCACTTCCGCCAGTAGCTTCATGATTTCCGGGAACGCTTTCGATATATTTTTTTGCGGCATTAAAATGCCCCATGACCCAAGTAATGTTTACAGTTTTGTCGTAATGACGCATAGCTGCTACTAATTCTGGATTTTTTTGATCGTTTTCTGGTAATTGTTTAAATTTTTGCCAAAGATTTATGGTATTATATTCTTCCATAAAAGCCAAAAATTCTTTCTTGTATTTTCGTTCAAATTCGCTTAACAAATATGATTTTTCTCCTGTTTGATGATCTTTTCCTGCAGCTTGCCAATATAAATGTTCTAACGCGTGCGTGTATGACGTGTTTCTGTCAATCGTTGCTCTAAAACGAAAATCGATTAAATTAATCAAATCGGTTGATGCAAATTCAATCATTCTGTATTGTGCACTTTGGAAGCCACTTGCAGGCGTTAATGTATTTCTGAATTTTAAATATTGTTCAGGTTCCATTCCTTCTTTCATAATATCAAAAGAAGTGGTTAACATATCAAAATAGCGGCTAATTCTGTTTAATCTTTCTGTAAAAAATTCTGTACTTGGTGCAGTATTATGGCACACTTGGTCCATTTCCCAAAGAATCATTTTAAATAACAATTCATTTACCTGGTGATACATAATAAACACCATTTCATCTGGTAGGGTAGAACGCTGAATTTGTATATTTAATAACGCATCGGTTTGAATATAATCCCAATATGTTATTGGTTTTGCCCAAAGTAATCCTTCTAAATGGGTTTCTGTTTTTTGATTTATTTTTCCGAACTTTTCATCTAATTGTTCGATTTTTGTTGAAATAGAATCTTGCAAAATAAGTATTATTTAAAATTTATAGGATGTTTTAATCCTTTGTACTGATCAATATCTGCTTTTATAGAACCAACTGCTAAACTGGCTTTTACTCGGATTGGAATTTTATTGTTGTCATCTGATATCCAAACGGTTAAACTCTCTTCTTCTTTAAAAACACGACCCGCTTGAACTAGTGGTTTAAAAATCATACAGTTTATTTCTCCAAATTTAGAGTTAATATTTTCTCTGCCAACAAATTTAAGTTTAAATTTTGTTGTTTCATCATCAAAAAACATATCAATAACTATGGATTCGCCTATATTTAGGTTATCAATTTTTGGATGATTTCTTAGATAATAAAAAGAGGAAACAATATCCTGAATATTTTCTGGTACATTAAACGTTTTTTCAGTTTTGTTTTTATAATCTTTTACTAAAACGGTATTGTTGTTTTGGTTGAAATAGCCTTGTTGATTTTTAGTATAGCCACCTTCGTTTATATTTCTAATAAACACATAAGGTTTGTTGGTTTCTTTATTAAAGTAACTTTCATAGTTGTCTACTACTTTAAACATCATTTTAGTCATACCAGTTGTGTAGCCTTTTCCAATAACATGGTGCATTTTTTTGCCGTTAAGATCGGCGTCTTTAACTTCTAAAGTGGCGTAGCCGGCATTAATTAGACCGTAATGTATTCTTAATTTGAAAAATTCTCCAATGGAATAAGAATCTTTTTCCTCAGTATTAAAAGAGTTTGAGACTAAAAACACCGCTATAAGTAATATTATTCTTTTCATTTTATAAGGTTTTCTTTCAAGAATACAATTATTGTTCCAAAGTTACAAAAAACAAAAAACCCAGTCAAATGAATTAACTGAGTTTTTATGTTTTAACCAACCAAAAAACTATAAATTATGAAAACTTATAAGCAATATGAGACTACTACCTCTCAATTGCTCTGCAAAGATATGTTAAGAATTTAAATTTTATTTAATAAAAAATGAACTTTAACACTTTTAACAGAAAAAATCGCAAGAAAAGTGGTTAAAATTCAACAAAACAAAAAAATAACCTACTTTTTTTATGTATTTGACAATATTGTTTTTAACCAATTGGTTTTTAATGATTTATAATCGGTGTATTTTAATTTAAAAAGCAGCTGTTGTAGCTGCTTTTTATTTTTATAATGTTCCTCTTTTGGCTTGTTCTCTTTCAATAGATTCAAACAAGGCTTTAAAGTTTCCTGCACCAAAACCTTTTGCGCCCATTCTTTGAATAACTTCGAAGAAAAGTGTTGGTCGGTCTTCTATTGGTTTGGTGAAAATTTGTAACAAATACCCTTCTTCATCGGCATCAATCATAATACCTAATTTTTGAAGCTCGTTGATGTCTTCTTTAAATTTTGACATGTGATCTTTCAATCTTTCTGGAATGGCATCATAATATGCTTGTGGTGGCGTACTTAAAAATTCGATTCCACGAGAACGCATATCGGCAACGGTAGTAATAATGTCATCTGTTGCAACTGCTATATGTTGCACGCCTTCACCTTCATAGAAATCTAAATATTCTTCAATTTGAGAACGTTTTTTTCCATTAGCCGGTTCATTGATCGGAAATTTGATTCTTCCGTTTCCGTTACTCATTACTTTCGACATTAATGCTGAGTATTCAGTAGTAATTTGTTTGTCATCAAAAGAAAGGAAATTTACAAATCCCATTACATCTTCAAACCATTTTACGGCTTCATTCATTCTGTTCCAACCCGTATTTCCAACCATATGGTCAATAAATTTTAATCCAACAGGTGCTGGATTATAATTCGATTTCCATTCTTGATAACCAGGCATAAAAATTCCGTTGTAATTTTTACGTTCTACAAAAACAAATACGGTTTCTCCATATGCACCATAAATACCGGCACGAACTACCTCTCCATCTTCGTCTTTTTCAACAACGGGATCAAAATAAGGTTTTGCACCTCGTTTTGTTGTTTCCTCAAATGATTTTCTAGCATCTTCAACCCAAAGTGCAATGACTTTAACGCCATCACCATGTTTTTTAACATGTTCTCCAATAGGTGAATTGCTGTTTAAAGCGGTTGTTAATACTAAACGTATTTTATCTTGTTTTAAAACATAAGATGCTCTGTCTTTTACACCAGTTTCTAATCCTGCATACGCTAATGATTGAAATCCGAAAGCAGTTTTGTAAAAATGAGCCGCTTGTTTTGCATTTCCAACGTAAAACTCTACGTAGTCTGTTCCTAATAAAGGCAAGAAATCTTGTGCGCCTTCAAATATTTTTTCTAAGCCGTATTCGACTGATTTTAAATCTTTCATAGTAATTTGTGATTGCAATAATTAGCGAATATGCGAATTAGATAATTAGCGAATAGATACCTATTTTGTTCTCGCTAATTTTTAACTTGTATATTATTTTTCGATGTACTAATTATTTTGTTTAACATTTTTATTATTCCATTTAATTTTTCAATTAACCCCTCTGGATTTGGGTAATTTTCTAAATTTTCACATAGAAAAAGCCAATATTCTGTTTCGTCAGCTTCTTTTAATGAAACTTTAAGTTTGTGAATAAAATCAGCTTTGCTTTCTGCATTTTGAGCTTCTTTGATATTTGCACCTACAGATGTTCCAGAACGAACTAATTGTTTTGCTATTATATATTTTCTTTTTTCATCAAGCAATTCTGCATATTTTACAACCATTATTGCGAACTCAAAAGATTCTTTCAAGATAGGGTTGTTTTGATATTTTGAACTGTTTGTGAATTTCATTTGAAAATTAGTTAACTACCGGATTAGTCAATTAGATCATATATGAATTCGCTCATTCGCTTATTAATTAATTCGCTAATTATTCCACCCAAGATTTGTAGTATTGACCATCGTCTAATCCCATTGCTGCTTCCGTAACCATTAATGGGCGAAACGTATCTACCATTACTGCTAATTCTTTTGTTTCGGTATGTCCGATACTTCTTTCCATAGCACCTGGTGCAGGTCCGTGAGGAATTCCTTTTGGATGTAACGTAATGTGACCTTGTTCGATGTTATTTCTACTCATAAAATCACCATCAACATAATACAATACTTCATCAGAATCAATATTACTATGATTGTAAGGAGCAGGAATTGATTTTGGATGATAATCGTACAATCTTGGTACGAAAGAACATACTACAAATGTTGCTGTTTCAAATGTTTGATGAATTGGCGGCGGTAAATGTACACGTCCTGTAATAGGTTCAAAATTGTGAATTGAAAATCCGTATGGGAAATTATATCCGTCCCAACCAATGACATCAAATGGATGAGTGGCATAAACCACTTCGTGCATCATACCTTCTTTTTTGATTTTGATTAAGAAATCACCTTTTTCGTCATAGGTTTCTATTTCGGAAGGTAATTTAAAATCTCTTTCGCAAAATGGAGAATGTTCTAAATGTTGACCCGATTCGTTTTTATATCTTTTTGGAGTATAAAATGGCGCATAAGATTCGACATAAAATAAGCGATTATCTTCTGAATTGAAATCAATTTGATAAATCATTCCACGTGGAATAATTAAGTAATCGCCATATTCAAAATCAATATTTCCCATCATGGTTCTTAATTTTCCAGAACCTTTATGGATAAATATCATTTCGTCTGCATCGGCATTTTTATAAAAATAACTGCGCAAAGATTTTTTTGGTGCGGCTAATCCGATAATACAATCTTTATTAACAAGCATGTCTTTTCTGCTTTCTAAAAAATCTTCGGCTGGTTGTAATTCAAAACCTTTTAATAACAGCGATTTAATGTTTTTACCAATAGCGATTTTTGGTTCAACAGAATATGATTTTGTAATCTCTTTAACCTGTGTTGGTCTATGAACATGGTATAATAATGAAGAATGTCCATGAAATCCTTCGGTTCCAAAAAGTTGTTCATAGTATAATCCGCCGTTTGGGTTTTCAAACTGGATGTGTCGTTTATGAGGGATTTCTCCTAATTTATGATATATAGGCATTTCTTTAAGTTTAAAAGTTATAGGTTTAAAAGTATTTTACGATACTTTTTTATTAAAACAAAAAGAGGCATGCTCACTCAGGATTTCTCTTGATGAGGAATTTCAAATGGGCTAATAATCCGTTCCAATTTTTCATAACACAAATATCGTAAAAATATATTATAAAAAAAAACGACTTCAATTTGAAGTCGTTTTTTAATTGAATTTTATTTATTTAGTTTTGAATTTCGTTTACCGTATATAAAGTAGACTAAAACACCTATAGCTAACCATCCTAATGATAGCAATTGTGCATCAAGACTTAAGTTAATCATTAAGTAGGTATTAATTAAAATACCACAAACTGCAATTACTGGCAAAGCGGGAACTTTAAAAGTACGTTCTAAACCTGGTTGTTTTACTCTTAAAATCCAAACCGCAATACAAACCATAGTAAATGCAAATAAAGTACCAAAACTGGTCATATCTGCTAATTTGTTGATAGGAGTGAAGGCTGCAACAACAGCTATAAATCCTCCTAAAATCATTAAATTAGTTTTTGGTGTTCCAGATAATGGATTAATTTTTGAAAAAACAGAAGGAATTAATCCATCTTTAGACATTCCTAAAAAAATTCTAGATTGTCCCATAATCATTACCATTAATACGGAAATTAATCCAATAGTTGCCGCAATAGTAATAATGTAACCTGCCCAAGCTTGTCCAGCAATATCAAATGCATATGCAACAGGAGCTTTAATAGCTTCAGGATATTTTCCTAGTGGATTAAAATCTTGGTAACTCATCATACCAGTTAATACTAATGACACTAATATATAAAGTACTGTACAAACCAATAAGGATACGATAATAGCAAAAGGCACATCCTTTTTAGGGTTAATAGCTTCTCCAGCTTGTGTTGAAACCGCATCAAAACCTACATAAGCGAAGAAAATTGCCGCAGCTCCAGAAACAATTCCTCCTACACCATAGGCTTGGTGTGTCCCAGCTTTGTCTACAATTTGTGTAACTTCAGGAATAAAAGGAACCCAATTGTCTGTATTTATGAAAAAAGCACCAGCAATAATTACAAAAATTACGGCAGAAACTTTTAAAATTACAATAAAATTGTTGGCATTAGCAGCGCTTTTAGTTCCTTTAATTAGAATAGAAATTACGAAAAGAACAATTAAAAACGCAGGTAAATTCATTGAAAATCCTTCACCAGTATAACTTGCAGGATCAGTAGTTAGCCAGTCAGGTAATTTTATTCCAAACATTTTGAGAAGTTTATTAAAATATCCAGACCAAGAAACTGCTACTGTCATTGAACCCATAGCGTATTCTAATATTAATCCCCAACCAATAATCCAAGCGAAAATTTCTCCAATAGTTCCATACGCATATGCATACGCAGAACCTTCAACGGGTAAAATGGAAGCGAATTCAGAATAACATAGTGCCGCAAATACACAAGCAATACCTGCAATTATAAATGAAATCGCTAAAGCTGGACCTGCATGATAATAAGCTCCTGTTCCCGTAAGCACAAAAATACCACCACCAATAATAGCTCCAATTCCAATAGCTGTTAAGCTCCATTTACCTAAAACTCGTTTTAATTCGCTTTTTTTCATATCAGCTTCAAATGCTGACACTGGTTTAACTCTCCAAATAGACATAAAGTAATAATTTTTAGTTGCTTCAAATATAGGATTTTTTCAATTAAATATCCAAATCAAAAAAAATATTTAAAAAACGAAGCCTAGATTTACCCAAAAAGCAGAAAAATTTGATTCGGGTGACCACGTGTATTTTATTTCAACGGGTCCTATTAATGTTTCTAATCCATAACCCAGACCAAACCCAGTATATGTAGGTTTGTTAAACCAAGTTTTTGTGGCATTAAAAATAAAATCACCAACGATTGAAGCATTATATGTTAAGTTGATGTGATTTTTCTTGTAAAATTCGTAATCAAAAGTACCACTAGTTTTTATATACGAATTGCCACTTATGCTTAAAAAATCATATCCATAAAAAGGGCGAATGTTGGAATTATCTCTAAATCCAGTTCCTCCTAAGGCAAAATCGAAATAAGGTAAAGTGGAATATCCAATTTTGAAACCTACTTCATTTTGAAAAGTAAATGAGAAATTTTTAAAAGGAGAAAAAGCAATAGCCATATCTGTTTTTGAGATAGAAAATTTTGAAAATTGATTGGTGTAGTCCGATGAATTAAAATAATAATTAAAATCACTCTTTAAATACCATCCTTTTTTTGGGAAAAATTTATCATCAAAAGTATCGTGATTTATATACCCCAACAAAGATAAATAATTACTGTTTTCAATTGTTTTATTAGATTTTGTTAAATTATCTGATTTTAATACTAAGTTTTGAAACTCAAACCCTCCACCAATATTAAATTTTCTTACAAAAACAGTTTGAAGAAACACTTTTGTAGTAATACTTGAATAATCTAAATTAATTTTTTCAAATGCATTAGTTAAATATTTTTCAATTCCAAATGCTGTATTTACATTTTTATTAAATGTATTTAAACTGGAGTTTATTCCAAAGCTAAAATAGTACCCATTGTCAATTAAATAATTAAAATCGTATCTGAAATTATCGCCAAAAATTAAATCTAAAGAGACCATGTCGTTTTTAGAGATAATTTTCTTTTGGGTAATGTTAATTAAAGCCCCACTTTTATATAATTCATCATAATGAAGCGCAAATTTTAATAAAGTATTTATTTTGTTTTCTCTTAAACTTATAAAAATATCTTTCTCGTTAAATTGATATTTTACTGCACTAAAGTTTTGCGTATTACTTAAATTTTGAATCCCATTTTGAAAATCTTCAAAACTTATTTTTGTGTTGGGTTTAAATCGTAATTTTCCTAAAACATACGCTCGTGTATAATTTTTTAGTTCTGTAAAACCAATGTTTCCAATAAAAATCGAATCTTTAACAAGTTTTAATTCTGGTTTTTTATATGTTTTATTTTCAAACTTTTGTAGTTCTGTTAAAAAATTTCTTGTAGCAAATTCTCCGTTTTCTATAATTTTTTTACCGTTTTCGAAGGACAAAACAGAATACCCTTTAATTTCTGGTTTAATATAAATATTCGTAAGTTTTTGCTTATTTTTCATTTGAGAAAGCGTGTAAAAATTCGAAATTTGTCCAAAAATAGTTGTGATGCCTTGTAACTCTTTCCTGTCTTTTAAGTTCTCCTGAACATCCACACCTATAATAAATTCGGCGCCTAATTCTTTAAGTTTTTCAACGGGATAATTATTAGTTACCCCTCCATCTACTAGTAATCGACCTTCAATTTCTATTGGATAGAAAATACTTGGAACAGAACTACTTGCAACTAAAGCTTGAGGAAAAATTCCTTTATTTAAGATTATTTCTTCTCCAGTTTCAATATCTGTAGCCATACAGAAAAACGGAATTGGTAATTTTTTGAAATCTCTCGTATTTCTTACGTGATAGGTTAATTTCGATAAAAAATGATAATTATAAAAACCTTTTGAAAGTGCATTTGGGGTTTCTAATTTTAAATTTTTAAAAGGTAAGGATAGCGCGTAAATATCATCGCTTCTTTTATTAAAAAGTAATTTAGATTTTCTTGGAATATTGTCTTGAACTAAATCGTCTATGTTTAAGGTTTTAAATATAGAATCTAATTGTTTACCAGTATATCCTGATGCGTATAAACCTCCAACTATCGCGCCCATACTGGTGCCGCCAATATAATCCACTTTAATCCCTAAAGAATCTATTACTTTTAAAACACCAATGTGCGCCAATCCTTTTGCACCACCTCCAGAAAGCACTAAACCAATTTTTGGTTTTTTAATGCTATCTTGTGCAATTGAGTTAAAAGGTAAAAGTAAAAGGATAAAAGTAAAAAGTATAAAACAAGAAAATGTACCACGAATGTGATATTCTTTTTTCTCTATTCTATTCTCTTTATTCTTAAACATGCGTTATTCTTTTTTGTAAAAGTCGGAAATTTTTTTTGCTTTTGAAAGTCCAATTACTGAAGAAATTTCAGATTCTGTCGCCTCTTTTATTCTTTTTACGCTTTTAAAGTGCGAAATTAAGGTTATCATTGTTTTTTCTCCAATGCCAGGAATACTATCTACTGATGAATTTAATGCCGATTTACTTCTTTTATCACGATGATGTGTAATTCCAAATCGGTGCGCTTCGTTTCGTAATTGTTGAATGATTTTTAGCGTTTCCGATTTTTTATCCAAATATAAAGGAATCGGATCGTCTGGATAAAACAATTCTTCTAATCGTTTCGCAATACCAATTATGGCAATTTTACCACGCAAACCCAAATCGTCTAAACTTTTTAATGCTGAAGACAATTGTCCTTTTCCGCCATCTATGATAATAAGTTGAGGTAAAGATTCTTTTTTGTCCAATAACCTTTTGTATCTTCTATACACCACTTCTTCCATCGAAGCGAAATCATTTGGTCCTTCAACGGTTTTTATGTTGAAATGTCTGTAGTCTTTTTTGCTCGCTTTCCCATCTTTAAATACCACACAAGCTGATACAGGGTTTGTTCCTTGAATATTCGAGTTATCAAAGCATTCAATATGTCTAGGTTCTACAGAAAGACGTAAATCTTTTTGCATTTGTGCCATAATTCGGTTTGTATGTCTGTCTGGATCTACAATTTTAATTTGTTTTAATTGGTCTAATCTGTAATATTTTGCGTTTCGTTCAGATAGGTTTAAAATCTCTTTTTTATCTCCTAATTTAGGAACAGTCACTCTAATTTTATCGCCTAAATCTATTTCAAAAGGCACTACTATTTCTGTTGAGGTTAAAAAGAAACGGGCTCTTATTTCTACAATTGCTAATTCTAATAATTCTTGATTGGTTTCGTCTAATTTTTTCTTTAATTCTAAGGTGTGTGAACGAATAATAGCGCCGTGTGAAATCTGTAAAAAATTCACATACGCCATGGTTTCATCTGAAATAATGGAAAAAACATCAATATTGGTGATTTTTGGATTTATAATCGTAGATTTAGCCTGATAATTTTCTAAAACTTCAATTTTATCTTTAATTTTTTGGGCTTCTTCAAACTTCATTTCTGAGGCTAAAAGAGTCATATGGTATTTAAAATCTTTTAGACTTTCTTTAAAATTACCTTTTAAAATTTCTCGAATAGCCGTAATTTGTTTTTGATAATTTTCTTGCGTTTCGTAGCCTTCACAACCGCCTTTACAATTTCCAATATGGTATTCTAAGCATACTTTATATTTCTCAGCTCTAATGTTTGCTTGTGATAAATCAAAATTACAGGTTCGTAAAGGATATAATTCTCTAATTAATTCTAATAATGTGTTTACGGTTTTAAAACTGGTGTAAGGACCAAAATATTCCGAGCCATCTTTTATCATTTTTCGAGTAGAAAATACTCTTGGGAACGCTTCTTTTTTGATGCAAATCCAAGGATATGTTTTGTCATCACGAAGCAGTACATTATATCTTGGCTGAAGTGTTTTAATAAGATTGTTTTCTAACAACAACGCATCCGTTTCTGTAGGAACAACAATGTGTTTTATGGTCACGATTTTTTTTACAAGTACCGAAGTTTTATAATTCTCATGGTTTTTGGTAAAATACGATTGTACGCGTTTTTTTAAATTTTTTGCTTTTCCAACATACAAAATCTTATTGTCTTTGTCGTAATACTGATAGACACCAGGATTATCAGGTAAGGTTTGGATTTGTAGTTCGAGTGGTGTCATTTGCAGTATACAGTGTTCAGTTTTTTAGTATTCAGTAATTTGACTTGAGAAAGTCTTACAAAAATAACAAAAAACAATTGATTTAGCATAAAGTAAATTTTTATTACTTTAGCAAAAAGTAAAACACAGTATGCACAAGGAAATTACTATTTTTAACGAAACGATATTACCTGGAAAGAGTAAAACCATCAATATGCAAATTGGAAAATTGCATACGATGACCGATTTACACATTCCAATTATTGTGGAAAGAAGTAAAAAAGAAGGTCCAGTAGTGTTGTTAACGGCAGGTTTACATGGCGATGAGATAAACGGAACCGAAATAGTTAGAGAATTAATTGTAAAAAAAATTAATAAACCAAAACGAGGCACTATTATCTGTATTCCTGTGATTAATATTTTTGGATTTGTCAATCAAACAAGAGAATTTCCTGATGGTAGAGATTTAAATCGAATTTTTCCTGGAAGCAAAACAGGTTCTTTAGCAAGCCAATTCGCGTATTATATTTTAAAAGAAATTATACCTCATATAGATTATGCAATAGATTTTCATGCGGGTGGTGCCCAAAGATTTAATGCGCCACAAATTCGAATTGTGCCTAATAATGCTGAATTAAAAACACTTTCAGATGTATTTGGTGCGCCTTTTACCTTATATTCTAATAATATTTCTGGTTCGTTTAGAAGTTCATGTGATAAAATGAATGTAAAAATGTTATTATTTGAAGGAGGAAAATCTGTAGATATAAATAATGGCGTAACTAAAGAAGCTGTAGAAGGAACCAAACGATTTTTAACACATTTCGATATGTTAAAAAACAAACACGAAATTTCAAACCCACACCAAACCATTTATATTGAATCGTCGGATTGGATTCGAGCTAATTTTTCAGGGATGTTTCATGGTTTAAAACAAATTGGAAGTTATGTTACTAAGGGCGAATTATTAGCCAAAATTTCTGATCCTTTTGGCAAAGTAAGTCATAAACTAAAAGCACCACACGCTGGCTATTTAATAAATGTAAATGATGCGCCAATTGTATATCAAGGTGATGCGGTTTTTCATATTTCAACAAAATTAGAAAATGACGAAGAAGGAATTAAGAACGAAGTATAACGCTCAAAGGCAAAATTTATCTGAAGCTACGATTGAAGATTTATCCTTACAAATTGCCAATCAAATCATTCATTTGGATATTTGGCAACACAGTTTTTATCATATTTTTTTACCTATTGAAACCAAAAAAGAAGTAAATACAGAATATATTTTACAAGTTTTAGCTGGAAAAGATAAAAACATCGTGCTTTCTGTAAGCGATTTTTCATCTCGAGAAATGACTCATTTTCTTTTAACAGATGCGACCAAAATAAAAAAAAATAAACACAACATTCCTGAGCCAGTTGACGGATTAGAAGTTCCTGTTTCTAAAATTAATGTGGTTTTTGTGCCACTTTTAGCTTTTGACGAAAAAGGAAATAGAGTAGGCTATGGAAAAGGTTTTTATGATCAGTTTTTATCAAAATGCCAACCAGAAACTATAAAAATTGGTCTTTCTTTTTTTGAATCCGAAACATTAATTTTAGACACGTTAACTACTGATATTCAGTTAGATTATTGTGTAACACCAACTAAAGTTTACAATTTTTAATATTAAATTAAATAGGAATTCCATATATTTTATTATATTTGAAATTATTACTAAAAAAACAAACTATGTTACAAATTATTCATTCTACGTTAGCTTATGGTGTTTTAGCCGTTTTGGTTTTAGCTATTATAAATGCTTTTTTAGGGCTTTCAGCTAAAAGAAATTTTACTTCTAAAGACAGAAGTATTTCATTAATTGCGTTAATTTTTAGTCATATTCAGTTGCTCGTTGGAATTGTGCTTTGGGTTGAATCTCCAATTGGAAAAGCAGGTTTAAGTCAAATGTCAAATTCAGTTATGCGCTTAACAGCTTTGGAACATCCTTTAATTAATATCATTGCAATTGTTTTAATTACAATTGGTTGGAGCAAACATAAAAAAGAAGAAAGCAGTAATGGGAAGTTTAAAAAAATTGGTATTTTTTATACTTTAGGATTACTGTTAATCTTATCAAGAATTCCTTGGACAAATTGGATGGCATAATTCCTGTCAAATCAATAAAAATATAAAAAGAAGTAAGTGAAAATTTACTTCTTTTTTAATCTTATATTATATGAAGATGAAAAAATTTATATACATATTGCCGCTTTTAGTAGTGCTTTTTTTTCAGAAAGAAAACATAAAATCAAATTTTTCTCAAGAAAAACCAAAGTTAAAAGTTACAGATACAATAAAGAAAAAAGACAGTATAGCCAAACCTGTTGAAAAACTAGAAATGTATCACGAATCGGCACACGCTTCTTATTATGCTAACAAATTTAATGGCAGAAGAACCGCAAGTGGCACAAGATTTAACAATAATGACATGACTTGCGCACACCGAAAACTTCCATTTGGGACAAAATTAAAAGTTACAGGTCTAAAAACTAAAAAAGTAGTGTATGTTACCGTTACAGATAGAGGCCCGTTTCATAAAAACAGACATATTGATTTATCAAGAGCCGCATTTTGGAAAATTAGACCATCAAATTATGGCGGACATATTGATGTAAATATTGAAATTGTGAAGAAATAAAAAAGCCTTTTACCAATTAGTAAAAGGCTTTTTACTTAAATACGCATTATAATATTTTTCATCGCCAGTAACTTCTTCGGCCAACCAACTTGGTTTTTCAAAGATTTCATTGGCGTCGGAGAGTTCAATTTCAGCAACAATCAATCCTTTATTTTCACCTTCAAAAATGTCTACTTCAAACGTGTGATTTCCTTTTTTGATTAAATATCGGTTTTTATCAATTACGCCTGTTTCGCATAATTTTAATAAAGCTTCTGCTTCGTATAACTCAATTTCTTTTTCCCATTCAAAACGTGTAGTTCCTGATTCGTCGCCTTTGCCCTTTATGGTAATAAATCCTTTATCATCTTTAATTCTGATTCTGACCGTTCGTTCGGGCGTAGAATTTAAATACCCTTGAGCAATTTTCTGCGAATGTGAAGCCTCAGCAATAAAATCTAAGGATTGGACTAAAAATTTTCTTTCTATTTCTTGCATAATTCTTAAAATATAAAGAATCAAAATTACAATATTTAAACATATAAGTCACATAAGTTTTATCGTTCTTTTTATTTCAAGTTTTAAGTTTCAGGTCGGCTTAGGTTCTCGAAGCTAATGGTATTGAAATTTCTGAAAATCTGATAAATTTTAGTTTAAAGAAATATTTTTTTCAGTACTTTGTAAATCTTATGGAAACCCTACAACGAAAAATAATTCACATTGATATGGATGCATTTTATGCCTCTGTAGAGCAATTGGACAATCCTGATTTGAAAGGAAAGCCAATTGCTGTGGGTGGAAATGAAATTCGTGGTGTCGTAAGTGCTGCCAGTTATGAAGCGAGAAAATTTGGGGTAAGAAGCGCGATGAGTGGTTCACAAGCCGCTCGTTTATGTGAAAATTTAATTTTTGTAAAACCAAATTTTGAACGATATAAAGAAGTTTCTAAACAAATTAGAAAAATATTTTATGAATACACCGATTTGGTAGAACCGCTTTCCTTAGATGAAGCGTATTTAGATGTTACGGAAAATAAAAAAGGAAATCCGAGTGCGACATTAATTGCTAAAGAAATCCGACAAAAAATATTTGAAGTTACTGGTTTAACAGCTTCTGCAGGTATTTCTGTAAATAAATTTGTAGCCAAAATTGCGAGTGATTTCAATAAGCCAAACGGACAAAAAACAGTAAATCCCGATGAGGTGGAAGCGTTTATTGAAGTGTTAGATGTGAAAAAATTCTATGGAATTGGAAAAGTCACTGCTGAAAAAATGTATCAATTAGGCATTTATTCTGGAACGGATTTAAAGTCAAAATCGTTAGACTATCTTGAAAAACATTTTGGAAATAGTGGTAATTCGTACTATAATTTATCGCGAGGGATAAGTTTTAGTCAGGTTAAACCCAATAGAGAAATGAAATCTGTTGGCGCCGAACGCACGTTTAATAAAAATTTATCTTCTGAAATTTATATGGAAGAACGTTTAAAAAATATAGCTGAAGAAATTGAACGTCGTATTAAAAAATACAAAATAGCAGGAAAAACCATTACTTTAAAAATAAAATATTCCGATTTTTCACAACAAACAAGAAGTAAAACGGTGCAGTATTTCATTTCCGATAAAAATCTAATTTTTGAAACCGCAAAAGAATTATTGTATCAAGAAAAACTTAAAAATTCGGTTCGATTATTAGGCATTTCTTTAAACAATTTAAACACGCATCAGAAAAAATTTGTGGTGTATCAATTGAAGTTTGAGTTTTAGAAGGTTATTCCTAAATTATTCTTTTTCAAAACCGCATAATTACCCTATATTTGCAGATTATAACAGAAGTAAAAAATATTTTGAATTTGAAAATGGATTTTGTTGAAAAACGAATTTTGAATTTTAAATTTTGAATTTTGAAAGATAACAAATGAAACACATTAGGAATTTTTGCATAATTGCACATATTGATCACGGGAAAAGTACGTTAGCAGACCGCCTTTTAGGTGCGACACAAACAGTAACCGCCAGAGAAGAAAAAGCGCAATTATTAGATAATATGGATTTGGAACGCGAGCGTGGTATAACCATTAAAAGTCACGCGATTCAAATGGAATATACGTATCAAGGGCAAGAATATATATTAAATTTAATTGACACACCTGGCCACGTAGATTTTTCTTATGAAGTGTCTCGAAGTATTGCTGCTTGTGAAGGGGCTTTGTTAATTGTTGATGCCGCACAAAGTATTCAAGCACAAACCATTTCAAATTTATATTTAGCTTTAGATAATGATTTGGAAATTATTCCTGTATTAAATAAAGTAGATTTACCTTCTGCCAATCCGGAAGAAGTTTCAGATGATATTATAGATTTATTAGGTTGTAAATTAGAAGATATTATTCACGCTTCTGGTAAAACAGGTTTTGGTGTAGAAAATATTTTGGCAGCCATTATTGAAAAAATTCCACACCCAAAAGGCACAAAAGACGAGCCTTTACAAGCATTAATTTTCGACTCACATTATAATCCATTTAGAGGAATTGAAGTAATTTTTCGCGTCGTAAATGGTGAAATTAAAAAAGGTCAGAAAATTAAATTTATGGCAACCGGTAAAGAATATTTTGCCGATGAGGTAGGTACTTTAAAATTAAATCAGGTTCCAAAAAATGTAATTTCAACTGGCGATGTTGGTTATTTAATTTCTGGAATAAAAGAAGCAAAAGAAGTGAAAGTTGGGGATACCGTTACAGACGCTAAAGAACCAACAACCAATATGATTACTGGTTTTGAAGATGTAAAACCAATGGTATTTGCCGGAATTTATCCTGTAGATACGGAAGATTATGAAGATTTACGATCTTCAATGGAAAAACTACAATTAAACGATGCGTCTTTGGTGTTTTTGCCAGAAAGTTCTGCGGCATTAGGATTTGGTTTCCGATGTGGATTCTTAGGAATGCTACATATGGAAATTATTCAAGAGCGTTTAGAACGTGAGTTTGATATGACTGTTATTACAACCGTACCAAACGTTTCGTACTTGGCTTACACAAAGAAAGAACCAGAAGTTGGTTTCATAATAAACAATCCATCAGATTTACCAGAACCAAGCAAATTAGATAGAGTTGAAGAACCTTACATTAAAGCAACTATCATTACAAAAGCCGATTATGTTGGAAATGTAATGAGTTTATGTATCGAAAAGCGTGGTTTAATTACCAATCAAACCTATTTAACTACCGAACGTGTAGAATTGAATTTTGATATGCCTTTAGCAGAAATAGTTTTTGATTTTTATGACAGATTGAAAACCGTTTCTAAAGGATACGCTTCTTTTGATTATCATCCAATAGGAATGAGAACATCAAAATTAGTTAAATTAGATGTGTTATTAAATGCCACTTCAGTAGATGCGCTATCTGCTCTTATTCACGAAGACAATGCATATAATATTGGTAAAAAAATGTGCGAAAAATTACGCGAATTAATTCCACGTCAGCAATTTGATATTCCAATTCAAGCCGCCATTGGAGCAAAAATTATCGCGCGTGAAACTATAAAAGCGCTACGTAAAGATGTTACCGCAAAATGTTATGGAGGTGATATTTCTCGTAAACGTAAATTATTGGAAAAACAGAAAAAAGGGAAAAAACGAATGCGTCAAGTTGGAAATGTAGAAATTCCGCAAGAAGCATTTATGGCGGTTTTAAAATTGAATGATTAAAAATATAAACAAAAAGCATATTAATTTTAATATGCTTTTTTTTATTTAAAATATTTCATAAATTTATATGCTAATTTAGAATTACTCTAATAATATGAATATTAAGCCCCTTTATTATTTATTATTAGCATTAAGTTCTAGTGTGTTTTCACAGACAATAACAATTGACAACACTACTAATACTCCTGCTCAGCTTGTAGATTTACTACTTGTAAATTCTTGTGTTTCAGTTTCAAATATAGCAATTTCATCCAATCAATCAGTTGCCTATTTTAATAGAAATGGATCTACTTTCCCTATAAACGAAGGGATAATTATTAGAAATGGTTTAGTGTTAAACACCCAAGGGAATTATGTTAACAATACCACATTAAGTTCGCAAATAAATACAAATACCGACGCTTTTTTGCAAACTATAAGCAACAATAGTGGTCAATCTTCCACAATAACAGATGTAGCTTTTTTAGAGTTCGATTTTATACCTGTGTCAAATAGTTTTAGTTTTGATTTCTTATTTGCTTCTAATGAATATGGCGAGTACCAATGTGCCTTTAGCGATGTTTTTGCTTTTGTGTTGACCAATTTAAACACTGGTGTTTCAACCAATTTAGCCGTTATCCCAGGAACAAGTTTGCCGGTTACGGTTAAAGATATTAGAAATAGTTTATATAATCCCAATTGCGTATCGGCCAATCCAATTTTTTTCAGTACATATAATCCCATTAACATTCCAGCTTCTACATTAAATATGAGAGGCCACACTGTTGTAATGAATGCGGCTTCAGCAGTAACACCTAATGTTCCTTATAAAATCAGAATGGTTATTGGGGATTATAATAATTCTGGTTATGATTCTGCTGTGTTTATTTCTGGAGGGAGTTTTACAACGTCTTTAGATTTAGGTCCTGATCAAACAGCTTGTTCTGGAAATACGATCCAATTAAATACGCAATTGGATACTTCATATACTTTTCAATGGCTTCAAAATGGAAATCCTGTTGGAGGAAATACGCCTTCATATACAGCAAATGCTCCAGGAACCTATTCAGTAGAAGTTACAAAGGGTTCTTGTTTTTTAACAGACACTGTAATTATAAATGACTTAGTCGTTACTGCTCCAAATAATTTACAAACATGTAATACGGGTGCAGCAAATTATACCTTTAATTTAACTACAAATAATGAAGCACAATTGGGTATTGATAATACCACTTATGATTTGTTTTATTATGCCTCTATGACTGATATAACTGCAAATAATCCAATTGTAGGACCTACAAATTTTTCTACTACTTCAGGACAAACAATTTACGTTAAAATTTACAATACAATAACTAATTTATTTTGTAGTACTGTGTATCAATTTGATTTAATTATAAATCCAGTTGTTAATGCTACGCAACCCGTTGATGTACAATTGTGCGAAGCTCCTACTGCAACAACGTATTTTTTAGCTAATTTAGATCTTCAGGTATTAAACGGATTAACAGGCTATAGTGTTTTATATTTTACCAGTCAAGCAGATGCTATTGCAGGAAATACTGGAGCTATTACTTCAGTTGCCATACCTAATGGAACTTCAACAGTCACCGTTTGGATTAGAATGCAAAATAGTTCTAATCCGTCTTGTTTTGACATTACAAGTGTTGATATTGAAGTAAATCCTTTACCACTTGTTGATGATTTAGCCGATGTGATAGCTTGTAGTAATTATGTTTTACCTGTTTTAACAAATGGAAATTATTTTACAGGACCTGGTGGCACTGGCACGCCATTGTTTGCAGGTAATATTATAGGTGATGGTGGTACATACTTTATATATAGTGGGCCTGATGTGAATGGCTGTTTCAATGAAACTTCTTTTTTAGCTTACTTTGTAGATGAATATAGACTGCTTTTAGATAATTGTGGTTCATTTACCATACCTTCACCACCATATAATATTGGGGCTTTTTATACAGCGCCAGGAGGCCCATCTGGCACTGGTGTTTTAATTCCTACAGGAACTGTTTTTCCTAATAACACGCAATTAAATATAGTTCAGCCAGTTTATTATTATGCTGAGGTAAATGGTGTTTTTTGTAGAGATGAATTATTTAATATTAACATACGACCTCTTCCTTTAATTGATACCTTACCAGATGTAACTTATTGTAATTCATATACATTACCAGCATTAACACATGGGAATTATTTTTCTGAACCAGGTGGAACAGGAATACCTTATTTTGCAGGTGATGCTGTAACTGCAACTCAAATAATGTACATATATAATACTACTTCTTTTATTGACGCAAACGGAAATCCTGGTGGTTGTGCTTTAGAAACGGATATTCAAATTAATATAATTGATACAAATTTGTTTACTACAATACCTGCATGTAATAGTTATACATTACCAGCTATTACTTTTGGAGGCTATTATACCGCTCCTCTAGGAGGAGGTACCGTGATAAATCCGACTATTCCAATAACAACTTCTCAAATAATATATTATTATGCCAATACAACATTGTTGCCAAACTGTACAGATAATTTGAATTATAATATTATTATTAATTCGTTGCCTTTAGTAGATGTAATCCCAAGCGGCGTATACTGTGGAGAATTTATTTTACCTGTTTTAACAAATGGATCATATTATACTTTACCCGGAGGACCTACTACTTTAGGGCAAATTCCACTTTTCGCTGGAAATATTATCGATTTATCTGGAGTTAGATTAAATCCAGGAACGTATTATGTGTTTAATGGACCAGATGTAAATGGCTGCTCAAATGAACAATCGTTTACAATAACTTTAAACCCATTTCCTCCCGCAGATGGTGTTTTAGATAGATTTGAATGTACGCCTTATTCGATTCCACAACCAGTTAATGGCACCATATATACCGCGCCAGGAGGACCAAGTGGAGGAGGTGCTTTGGTGTCTTCATCGACAGTTTTTTCCACTACACAAACATTTTATTTATACAATGTTGACCCGGTAACTAATTGTACAATTAATAGACCATTTACTGTAACGTACAGCGGTATTAATTTACCAAATTACAGCAATGTTTCCGTATGCGAAACTCAAAATTATACCTTACCAGCTTTAACGCATGTGCCGGCAACACCAGAAAACTATACTATAGGTTATTTTTATGATCAAGCAGGTACATTACCCGTTGCTAATGGATTAGTTTTTAATGTTCCGAATTCTACTACAACAATTTGGGTGGTAGCAGCAAATGGGGATAGAACAATTTGTTTTGCTCAAGATAGTTTTGATATAATTGTGTCTCAAACCCCAAATTTAGCCGCATTAGCTTTGGTATTTGATGCCGAAGAGTGTGGAACTTATGTATTACCTACTTTACCTTCCGCTGGTTTCAATTTAAATTATTATTCGCTACCAGGCGGAAATGCTGCCAATTTAATTACTAATTTAAATATTTCTACTCCAGGTACATATACCTATTATATCTATGCATCTGCATTGAATAATATAAATTGTAATGCGCAACAGTCGTTTACATTTACAGTCCATCCCTTATTAAATATTACTTTACCTCAAGGGGTTATTTGTGTAGATCCTATTACGAATACATTAATTCGCCCTTATACAATTCAAACTGGTTTAAATCCTGCGGTTTTTACAGCTAATTGGTTTTTAAATGGAACTTTATTAGGAACAGGAACTAATTTTACCGCAACACAAGCTGGGGTTTATAATGTTACGTTTGTCAAACTCATTCCAGATGTGGGTTCGGCTTGTAATTATAATAATACAACAGTTACTATTATAGAATCAAGCCCAGCAATAGCTAATTTTATAGTAAGCCCAGAATTTTACACAGATGGAACTTTTATTACAGTTAATATAACAGAAGGGTATGGTAATTACACCTATCAACTCGAATATCCAAACGGAAATTTAAGTCCAATTCAAACAAGTAATACCTTTACAAACTTAGTTACAGGAGATTATTTTGTTACTATTTTTGATACATTAGGAAACTGTACGCCTACAAGAATTGGACCTATTTATATCATTAATTATCCAAATTATTTTACACCAAATGGAGATGGGTTTCACGACACTTGGAATATTTTTGATTTGGCACAACAGCCTAAAAGTTTAATTTCTATTTTTGACAGATACGGAAAATTATTGAGACAAATTTCTCCCGCTGGCTCTGGGTGGGATGGGAAATATGATGGAAAAGACTTGCCTTCAACAGATTATTGGTTCTCGGTAGAATTTATGACACAAAGTAAGCAAAAAGGTATTTTTAAATCTCATTTTAGTTTAAAACGATAGAGTAAAGGCATAAAAAAATCCCAAATTCAACTAAGAACTTGGGATTTTATATTTTAATTTGATTTGTTATTCAATTTCAGAAATTCTTATAGTATTTACCATTCCTTTATTGGCAATTGGCATAGAAGCTAAGTTAACTACCATATCACCTTTTCTAACGTATTTCTTTTCTTTACAAATTTTATTGATGTCGTCAATAGTATCATCTGTACTTGTAAATTTATCGTAAAAGAATGCTCTTACTCCCCAAAGTAAATTTAATTGGGTTACTATTCTTTCGTTTGAAGTAAACACTAAAATATGAGCGTGCGGTCGCCAAGCCGAGATTTGAAAAGCAGTGTAGCCACTATTTGTTAATGTGGTAACCGCTTTTGCATCTATAGTATCTGCCATAGCAGCAGCGTTAAAACAAATAGATTTAGTTATGTATCTTTCGTTTCTTTTCGTTGGTGCGATATGAGGCACACTAATTAGCGGAGAATCTTCTACGCTTTCAATAATACTTGTCATGGTTTCGATAACTTGTACAGGATAATTTCCAACAGAAGTTTCACCTGAAAGCATTACGGCATCCGCACCATCCATAACCGAGTTGGCTACATCATTTACCTCTGCTCTTGTAGGTGTTAAGCTGGTAATCATTGTTTCCATCATCTGAGTGGCAACAATTACTGGAATTCGCGCTAATTTGGCTTTTAAAATTAGTTTTTTCTGAATTAAAGGCACTTCTTGAGCAGGCACTTCAACACCTAAATCACCACGAGCTACCATTAATCCATCACAGGCAACAACAATCTCGTCTATATTTTCAACTGCTTCTGGTTTTTCAATTTTAGCAACAATCGGAATTTTATGTTCAGAATGTTCTGCAATTAAGTCTTGTAAATCTTTAATATCTTCTTTTGTTCTAACAAACGAAAGTGCCATCCAATCTACTTTGTTTTCACAAGCAAAAATCGCATCTTTAATATCTTTCACTGTCAATGCAGGTAGCGATACTTTTGTGTTAGGTAAATTTACGCCTTTTTTAGATTTTAACGGTCCGCCCTGAATTACTTTACAAACTACTTCATCAACTCTATTGGTTTCAATGGCTTCAAACATAAGTTTTCCATCATCTAAAAGAATTCTTTCTCCAGGATTTACATCTTTTGGAAATTCTTTATAGTTCATATATACTCTGTTTGCAGTTCCAGGAACATCTTCTGAAGTCTGGAAAGTAATAATATCTCCAGGATGCACCATTACATCTTCCTTCATTACACCAACGCGTAATTTTGGACCTTGTAAATCGGCTAAAATAGAAGTGGTATAGCCAAATTCAGCATTTAATTCTCGAATAATATCTATTTTTTCTTTTACATCTGTATAATCTGCGTGTGAAAAATTAATTCTAAAAACATTAACTCCGGCGTCAATCATTTTTTTAATAACTTCTTTGCTACTACAAGCGGGGCCTAATGTGGCAACAATTTTTGTTTTTTTTGTTGTATGCATATTTAAAAAATTAAATTGTTTATCGATTTTAAATTAGTTGTATCTACTTTATAAATGGTAGAAACATTTTGTATGGTACTTATTTTTTGAATGACTTCATCGCTTTTAAAGCTTGAATCTACATTGTCTATTTTTAATAAATAATCGGCTATTTTTAATTCTGGAATTAAATTCATTGTAATATTATCTTCAGAAAAAAAGCCTGTATTGTTTTGGTTTGAATTAAAATTGGTTTGATTTTTAATGAGTTCCCAAGTAATATCTTGGTTATAATCGTCATAACTAAATCTTGAAAATTTTCCTATTCCGTTAGAAGATTTTATAGAAATTTCGTTATCATTTTTTGCCATTAAAACATTCAATTTTAAGTTTATTAAAAAGGTTAATTTAAAATCTTTTAAATTAGAATGAATAGCAAGTAACTCAAAATCATTTGATTCAAAATCGTCGAATGTAAGTTTAAGATTTGCCATTTATTTTTTTAATAATCGTAAAGATAGGAGTAAAAATTATTAAATTGTAGTAAAAAAGGTTTCTAAACTATTAAATTTTTAATTCAAACGTTGTAGTTGATAAAAAAATTTAGGATTTGTTTTCAATTTTATCTTGTAACGCAAAAAAAGCTCTTTTTGCCGCTGTTTCTTCTGCTTTTTTCTTCGAAGTAGCTCTGGCTTTGCTAATTACCTGGTTGTCCATTAGTAATTTCACACCAAAATACTTCACGCCTTCTTTACCATCATCTTCAAAAATATCAAATTTAAAAGTAATTTTTTCTTTCTGACACCATTCGATAATTAGGCTTTTATAGCTAATTACTTTTCCTTCTAAACGTTCAATATCTACATATTGTTTGATAATTTTTTCTTGTATAAATTTCTCACAATACGGATAACCTTTATCTAAATAAATGGCACCAATGAAAGCTTCGCATAAATTGCCATGAATGTTATCCCCAAAATGAGTTGGACTTACTTTACTTTCAATAAACTGTACTAAGTTAAAATCTTTTCCCAATTCGTTTAAATGTTCTCTACTTACAATTTTAGATCGCATTTTTGTTAAGTAACCCTCATCGCCAGTTGGTACTTTTTTATACAAATGTGCAGCAATAACACTACCTAACATGGCATCACCTAAAAATTCTAATCGTTCGTAACTTATTGGAAATCCTTTTTCATCAGTTTGATTTGCAGAACGGTGCGTAAAAGCGTGTTTATAATAAATTTCTGTATTGGGCTTGAATCCTAATATTTTGGTAATTTTTTCAAAAAAAACCCCGTCTTGATTAGAAGAAGGGGATTTTTTCAATATTTTATTTAAAATGCGACGCATGAAGTTATTCTTCTAATTTTTTGAAAAGCACACAAGCATTATGTCCGCCAAATCCAAAAGTATTACTCATTGCCACTTTAATTTCTCTTTTTTGAGGCGTGTTTAAAGTCAAGTTTAATGATGGATCAATATTTTCATCAACTGTGGTGTGGTTTATAGTTGGAGGAACAAGACTGTGTTTCATTGCTAAAATCGAAGCAATTGCTTCAATTGCACCAGCTGCTCCTAACAAATGTCCGGTCATTGATTTTGTAGAATTGATATTGATGTTTTTAGCGTGTGCTCCAAAAACATGACTAATTGCTTTTAATTCTGCAACATCTCCTAAAGGAGTTGAAGTTCCGTGAGTATTGATATGATCTACTTCTTCTGGTTTCATACCTGCATCGCGTAAGGTATTTTCCATCACTGCAATCACTCCAATTCCTTCTGGATGTGGAGCGGTTAAGTGATAGGCATCAGATGACATTCCGCCACCACCAACTTCACAATATATTTTCGCACCACGTGCTTTTGCGTGTTCGTATTCTTCAAAAACTAAAGCACCTGCGCCTTCGCCTAAAACAAAACCATCTCTGTTAGCATCAAACGGTCTTGAAGCGGTTTCAGGGGAATCGTTTCTTGTAGATAACGCTTGCATAGAATTAAACCCACCCATTCCTGCAATAGTTACTGCTGCTTCAGAACCTCCAGACACAATTACATCACACATTCCTAAACGAATGTAGTTAAAAGCGTCAATCATAGCATTTGCTGAAGAAGCACAAGCAGAAACTGTTGTATAGTTTGGACCCATAAAGCCATTTCTCATAGAAATATGAGCAGGAGCAATATCGGCAATCATTTTAGGAATAAAGAACGGATTAAAACGAGGTGTTCCGTCTCCTTTAGCATAACTCAGCACTTCTTCTTGGAAGGTTTCTAAACCACCAATTCCAGCACCCCAAATAACACCAACTCTTTGCTTATTTACATTTGATTCCAAAATGCCTGAATCTGCAATTGCTTGTTCACCAGCTACAATAGCATATTGTGCAAATTTATCCATACGTCTAGCTTCTTTTCTATCGATAAATTCTTCGACATTGAAGTTTTTTACTTCGCAAGCAAATTTGGTTTTATGTTTTTCGGTATCATAATATGTAATTGGAGCCGCACCGCTTTTACCGCTAATTAAGGCATTCCAATATTCTTGAATGTTGTTTCCAATTGGAGTTAATGCTCCAAGTCCTGTTACCACTACACGTTTTAATTGCATAAATTATTTTTTAGTTATATAGAAAAACCCAATGTGTCATAATTAAATATCAACATTGGGTATTACATAAATGTCTTATGTGAATGATTGTAATACAATCAATGTTTTTACAAATCTAAACAAAGATTTTTAAAAACAGAAACAAAAAATAACAACATCCGTATAAAATAAATTATACGGATGAAAGGTTATTATTTCTTAGCTTCTTCGATGTAAGAAATTGCTTGACCTACAGTAGCAATGTTTTCAGCTTGGTCGTCTGGAATTTGAATATCAAATTCTTTTTCGAATTCCATAATAAGCTCTACAGTGTCTAATGAATCAGCACCTAAATCGTTAGTGAAGCTTGCTTCTGTTACTACTTCGTTTTCGTCAACACCTAATTTGTCCACGATAATCGCTTTTACTCTTGATGCAATGTCTGACATAATTTTTAATTTTTAATTATTTGTTGGCAAAAATAAAAAACTTTATTTTAAAACAACATTTTTGTTAGTAAATATAACAACGAATATACAAAAAAAACTTAAAACACCTTATTTTTAAGCATATTTAGAATGAATTAATTTATTATTTTATTTTTTTTTGCCGTTAAACCTAAATGTATTTATACTTTTGTGTGATATTTATGTGGTTTATTACTGCAATAAGTTAAAAAAAAAGAATAAAATGAAGAAGATTATCCTTTTTGCTTCCGGAAATGGTTCTAATGCTGAAAATATTATGGCATATTTTGACACGTCCAATGCAGTTTCAGTTGTAGGTGTATTTTCGAACAATATTGAAGCTAAAGTAATTGAAAGGGCAAAAAAATTTAATGTTCCTACTTTTGTTTTTAATAAAATAGAACTTTCAGACGATACCGTTTTAAATCAGCTGAAGCAATTGCAACCCGATTTAATTGTATTGGCAGGATTTTTATTGAAATTTCCTATGCATATTATTAACGAATTTCCGAATAAAGTAATTAATATTCATCCAGCATTGTTGCCTAATTATGGCGGAAAAGGAATGTATGGTATGTATGTACACCAAGCGGTTTTAGAAAATAAAGAAAAGGAAACAGGAATCACAGTACATTACGTAAACGAACATTTTGATGAAGGTGAATTTATATTTCAAACTAACGTAAATATTGAAAATTGTAAAACAGCAGAAGAAATCGCACAAAAAATTCACGAATTGGAAATGGAACATTTTCCGAAAGTGATTGAAAGATTTTTAGAAGGTTAGATTTTTAGACTTCTTAGAAAGTCAATCCGCTATATTTTCTTAATTTCAACATCTAATCAATCTAACAATCTAACAGTCTAATTAATCTAACAATCTATAATGTCCTACCAAGTTCACATATACACAGATGGCGCTGCCAAAGGAAATCCTGGTCCTGGGGGTTATGGTGTGGTGATGGAAATGGTGGGCACGCCTTACAAAAAAGAATTTTTTGAAGGATTCAGACATACTACTAATAACAGAATGGAATTGTTAGCCGTAATAGTAGGTTTAGAAAAATTGAAAGCACCAAAAACCAACGTTTTGGTTGTTTCAGACTCTAAATATGTTGTGGATTCAGTAGAAAAAGGATGGGTATTCGGCTGGGAGAAGAAATATTTCAAAGACAAAAAAAATCCCGATTTATGGATGCGCTTTTTAAAAATTTACAGACAACATAATGTGAAATTTATGTGGATTAAAGGGCACAACAATCATCCTCAAAACGAACGTTGTGACGAATTAGCCGTGATGGCCTCGCAACAAAAAAAATTAAATATTGATACCTTTTACGAAACAGAAGAACAGAAACTACTATAAAAAATACCTGATAAATATTAAAATCTATCAGGTATTATCTTTAATAAGAAGTGTAGTATTATTTATTTTTTGTTAAGTCAAATCGGTAGATAGCGTCAAATCCTACATATAATGAAGAATCAAATTCAGCATTCAATCTATTTCTTTTGTCTCCACTAAGTGGAAATGTTAATACCTGTACACCAACTTTTTCATTGGCATTAAACACTCCATAATCTGTAGTATCTAATCCTACTTTACCTCTTAAAATTAATGAGTTATCCATTAATCCTAATGCGGTGTATAAAGCAAATCTAATTGATTCCTCCTGAACATAAAAATTAGATTTAAACTCTGATAAGTTATAAGACTTTATAGACGTTAATAAATCGGATCCAATACTTAGGTTTTTAGTTAACGAATAATTAGCATCCATACGAATAGGAAGCGTAGCGTTTATGTAAAATTTATTATTTTTAGAACGGTGCCACATTCCAATTAAAGGCGTTAGTGTAGAACCGTGATTTTCTGTTGAACTGTACATACCAAATTTAATTTTGTACGATTCACTATATTGATAATCTAAAACAGCTAGAGCTCCAATTTGAAAATCGTTTGATCCAATCGCATTAAAATCTGAAGCAATTTTTGGTAATAATACATACGTTCCAGACCATTTTTCTGAGTGTTGGTACTTAAATCCCAAATTTAAACGGGTCATTGTTAAACTAGTTCTATCTGCGCCTTTAGACAAATTTAACCGTGTATTTTCTGCCGTTAAACCAGTTAATAATACCAACTTTTCAGATAGTTTTTTAGGATAGTACAATTCAAAATTAACATTGTTAACGCTAGTTTCGAAGTTTTTGTTTGCGTTTGTTTGATTTGCTTCTTGTATGTTTCCTAAAGTAGTATTATTAGTTGAGAACTTAACAATATCAACATAATCCTGAGAATAACCTATTTGTAAGAATGTAAAATAGGTTAATAATAAAATAATTTTTTTCATAGTTTTTTAGTTTAATTTTCAAAAATAGTAAATTATACATTCAGAAGTTGCGCTGTAATTTATTAAAAAACATTTGTAATTTTTATGAATATCATTAATTATTTTAATGGTTATTGAAGTTTTGATAAAATTCTTTGTAACCAAGTTATTTTATTCCTCGTTTATTGCATTCCAGCCTCTGGCTTTAAGCTCAATTTTTGTGTTGGCACGAGTCACCAAGTGCATCCCTTCACTTTCCGCAACCATATGACCAATAATGGTGAAATTTGGATTGTGTTTTAATTTTTCGAAATCGTCCATTTTAATTGTGAAAAGCAATTCGTAGTCTTCTCCGCCATTTAAGGCAATAGTGGTAATATCTACATTAAATTCTTCACACACATTAATTAATTGTGGGTCAACTGGAATTTTATCTTCGTACACATTACAGCCTAATTTACTTTGCTTACAAATATGCATAATTTCAGAGGACAATCCGTCTGAAATATCAATCATAGCGGTAGGTTGTACTTCTAATTTTTCAAGTAATTCTTTTACGTCATTTCTGGCTTCTGGCTTCAATTGACGTTCAATTAAATAGGTATAATCATCTAAAATAGGCTGATTATTTGGGTTGACTTGAAACACTTGTTTTTCTCTTTCCAAAACTTGTAAACCCATATAAGCCGCACCTAAATCGCCAGAAACAACTAATAAATCAGTTTGTTGTGCGCCGTTTCTGTAGGTTATTTCTTCTAAATTCGCTTCGCCAATAGCTGTAATGCTAATAATTAATCCTTTTTGAGAAGAGGTTGTGTCGCCACCAATTACATCTACATTATAAGCGTTGGCGGCAAGCGTAATTCCTGCAAAAAGTTCTTCCATTGCCTCTAACGGAAAACGATTAGAAACTGCCACCGAAACCGTAACCTGAGTTGGCACGGCATTCATTGCGCAAATGTCAGAAATATTAGATACAATTGCTTTGTATCCCAAATGTTTTAAAGGCATATAGCTTAAATCAAAATGTACACCTTCCACTAATAAATCGGTAGAAATTACTGCTTTTTTGCCAGCAAAATCTAAAACAGCGGCATCGTCACCAATACTTTTAATAGTGCTTTTTTGATTCACTTTAAAGTGTTTGGTTAAATGCTCAATTAATCCGAATTCACCTAAACTGGCAATGCTTGTTGTTTTTTGATCTTTATTTTCTAACATAAGGTTTTGTTTTTGCAAAGATAGGGAATTAATGTGCCAAGTGGAAAGGCATAAGGCAAAAGTAAAAAGGCAAAAGTAAAAAGTGAAAAGCAGCAATTAATTAGCTTACATTACTATTACCTTATGCCTTTCCACTTATACCTACTTGTCTAATTGTTTAAGTTTTTCAAAAATTAAGCTGGTTTCGTATCCTTTTCGCAGTAAGAAATCTACAAATTTTTTATTTTTCTTTTGTCCTTTTCGTTCTTTAATGCCGTTCCAATTTTTTTCTGCCAATTGATGAAAATTAGCTAAATAAACTTCGTTTGGAAGTTCCAACAATGCCAAATCGACATTTCTTTTAGATATTTCTCTGAATTTTAATTCTTGAACAATTCGGTTTTTACCCCAACCTTTATAGTTGTGTTTTCCTCTTGCAAAACTTTTAGCAAATCGTTCTTCATCTATATATTTATGTTCAATAAGATGTACAATAATTTGTTCTTTAAGTTCCGGAAGTAAGGTAAAACTTCGTAATTTTTGTTCCACTTCTTTATGACAACGATCTTGGTAAGAGCAATAATACTCTAACTTGCTTGTAATCTCGCTTGTAGTAAGTGTCGTTTTTGGTGCTTCCAATGGAAAAGTACTAAATTAATATCTATTCAAAATTACTATAAAAAATTACTTTCACAATAGTATGTAATGGATTCCTATAAAAACAGAATATTTTTATTACTAAATATAACGTAACATTTTTAAACTTCAAACGGAATAACTATCTTTGCAGCTTATTTAAAACAAAATAAATGAGTAAACTATTAATTGTAGGAACGGTAGCTTTTGATGCTATTGAAACCCCTTTTGGAAAAACAGATAAAATTTTAGGAGGAGCCGCAACATATATTGGCTTATCCGCGTCATTTTTTAAGGTGGATTCGGCAATAGTATCTGTTGTAGGTGAAGATTTTCCACAAGAACATTTAGATTTATTATCAGAAAGAAATATAAATATTGAAGGAATTGAAATTGTAAAAGGCGGGAAAACTTTTTTTTGGAGTGGAAAATACCATAATGATATGAATTCTCGTGATACTTTAGCTACCGAGCTAAATGTATTAGCAGATTTCAATCCAATAGTTCCTGAAAAATATAAGGATGCAGAAGTAGTTATGCTTGGGAATTTACATCCAATTGTGCAATCATCTGTTTTAAATCAAATGACGACCCAACCAAAATTAGTTGTTTTAGATACGATGAATTTTTGGATGGATTGTGCATTACCTGAATTATTAGAGGTAGTAAAACGTGTAGATGTAATTACCATTAACGATGAAGAAGCGCGTCAATTATCTGGAGAATATTCTTTAGTAAAAGCAGCTGCAAAAATCCATACAATGGGTCCTAAATATGTAGTCATTAAAAAAGGAGAACACGGAGCGTTAATTTTCCATAATAAAGATGTTTTCTTTGCACCAGCTTTACCTTTAGAAGAAGTTTTTGACCCAACAGGAGCAGGCGATACATTTGCAGGAGGATTTTCTGGATATATAGCTCAAACGGAGGATTTTTCTTTTGAAAGTATGAAAAGCGCTATTATTTATGGTTCAAATTTGGCTTCCTTTTGTGTAGAAAAATTTGGAACAGAAAAAATGGTTGTCATAAATGAAGACGAAGTTTATGCTCGTTTACAGCAATTTAAATCGTTAACACAATTTGATATTAAATTATAAGATAAAACTATGCCTCGAAATTTCGGGGCATTTTTAATACAACAAATAAATAATACAATACAACACCAACTATGAGCGACGCTATTAAACACGAATGTGGAATTGCCTTACTTAGACTTTTAAAACCATTAGAATACTATAGAGAAAAATATGGTACGGCTTTTTACGGGGTAGAAAAAATGTACCTTTTAATGGAAAAACAACACAATCGTGGACAAGACGGCGCAGGTTTTGCCAGTATTAAATTAGATGTAAAACCAGGTCAAAGATATATTAGTAGAATTCGTTCTAATCAAGCACAACCTATTCAGGATATTTTCGGACAAATTAATTCCAGAATTTCTGAGGAATTAGCTAAAAATCCGTCGTATCAAAATAACGTAGCGTTGCAAAAAGAAAACATTCCTTATGTAGGCGAATTATTTTTAGGACACGTTCGTTATGGTACTTTCGGGAAAAACAGCATTGAAAGCGTTCATCCTTTTTTACGTCAAAACAATTGGATGCACAGAAATCTATTAGTTGCTGGAAACTTCAATATGACTAATGTTAAAGAATTATTTCAAGACTTAGTTGACGTAGGTCAACATCCAAAATTAATGGCAGACACGGTAACCGTTATGGAAAAAATCGGTCATTTTTTAGATGATGAAATTACACAATTATATTTAGATTGCAAAAACGAAGGACTTACAAAATTAGAAGCTTCGCCAGTAATTGCAGAGCGATTAAATATTGGAAGAATATTAAAAAGAGCCTCTAAAAACTTTGATGGAGGATATGCTATGGCGGGACTTTTAGGCCATGGAGATGCTTTTGTGGTTAGAGATCCTAACGGAATCCGACCAGCATATTATTACCAAGATGATGAAATTGTAGTAGTAGCTTCAGAGCGCCCAGTTATTCAAACGGTTTTTAACGTAGCATTCGAAGATGTGAAAGAATTAGAAGCGGGTGATGCTATTATCGTTAAGAAAAACGGAAATGTTATTTTCGAAAACATTAGAGAATGTGTAGATAAAAAAGCCTGTTCTTTCGAAAGAATTTATTTTTCTCGCGGAAGTGACGCTGAAATATATCAAGAAAGAAAATTATTAGGAAAATATGTTTTTCCGAGTGTTTTAAAAGAAATTGAAAACGACATACATAATTCGGTATTCTCATTTATTCCAAATACAGCGGAAACTTCTTTTTATGGAATGGCTGAAGCGGCTCAAAAATTCTTAGACGAACAAAAAGTTAAAGACATCATTGCGCAAAAAGATACTTTAGACGAAAAAGGGTTAAACGAAATTTTAGCAGAAAAAGTTCGTACCGAAAAAATAGCTATTAAAGACGTTAAACTGCGAACTTTCATTACCGAAGATAGCAGTAGAGATGAAATGGTTGCACACGTTTACGACATCACATACGGCGTAGTAAAACCAACAGATAATTTAGTAATTATTGATGATAGTATTGTTCGTGGTACTACATTAAAACAAAGCATCATTAAGATTTTAGACCGATTACATCCTAAGAAAATTGTAGTTGTTTCTTCTGCTCCTCAAATTAGATATCCGGATTGTTACGGTATTGATATGAGTACTTTGGAGGGTTTTATTGCTTTCAAAGCAGCATTAGAACTATTAAAAGAAACCAATCAATATCAAATTGTAGAAGACGTTTATAAAAAATGTAAAGCACAACAAGGGTTAAAAGATACAGAAGTAGTAAATTATGTAAAAGAAATTTACAATCCGTTTACAGATGAACAAATTTCAGATAAAATGGCAGAAATGCTAACGTCAAAAGAAGTGAAAGCAAAAGTGAAAATTATTTTTCAAAAAGTAGAAGATTTACACAAAGCGTGTCCTAAAAACTTAGGCGATTGGTACTTCACTGGGAACTATCCAACGCCTGGAGGAAATCGAGTTGTAAATACGGCTTTTATCAACTTTTATGAAGGAAATGGAGCGCGTGCTTACTAAAAAAGTGCATTTCATCGAGAATATTAGCAATACAACAATTATTTTGTTTTAGTAAAATAACTTGACATACTTTTACCTCACCAGAAAATTAGTAGGTTAAGTTTTATGGTAGATTTGGGGCAAAAGGGGTGAAAAGAAATTTTCACCTTTTTTATTTTATATACTTTCCAGACAAATCTTTTTAATTTCTTTACTTTTTGTTTTTGAATTTACTAAATTCGCTAATGGAAACTTTAATTTTCCTAAAAATGAAAAACACACTCCAAAACACGTATAATTTTATTTTTGAAGAAAGTTTGATAAATGAAATTTTAGAAGTATCTAAAATTCACAATTTCAAAGAAGGCGATATTATTATAGATTTTAATGAAAACATTAAAAACATGCCATTAATGTTAACTGGAGCCATTAAAATATTACGTGAAGATTTTGACGAAGGGGAATTACTTTTGTATTTTATAGAAAAAGGAGACACTTGCGCCATGTCTATGCAGTGTTGCTTAGGAAATGCTAAAAGTGAAATCCGCGCCATAGCAGAAACTGACGGTCAGCTAATTTTAATTCCGGTAGCTAAAATGAACGAGTGGCTTGGTAAATATGCTACTTGGAGAAATTTTGTATTTAACAGCTATAATATGCGATTAAAAGAAATGTTAACAACAATTGATCATTTAGCATTTATGAATATGGATGAACGATTACTAAATTATCTTTTAGAAAAATCAAAAATAAATACTTCCAATCAAATTCACAATACTCATCAAGAAATTGCATACGATTTAAATACATCAAGAGTCGTAATTTCCCGAATTTTAAAGGCATTAGAAAATAAAGGAAAAATTAAATTGAATAGGGCGTATATTGAGTTGTTGTAAATCTTAATTTTTTAAAATGAAAAATAAAATTTTAATAATTGCCTTCTTTTTATCAGTAAATTCCTTTTCCCAAGATTTGTGTAGAACAAATATTATGGATAGTGAAAAATTACTTCCAAATAATGAAATTCAAAAATTTTTAAAATATGATTTCTCCGAATTGTGGCTCCAAACAAACAATAATTTAGTATATGGGATTTTAGGAGACGATTTTCAAAGAATTCAAATAAAGTTAATTTCTATTTCGAAAAACATCAATAATCAAAATGAATATTTTGTTTATGGAAAATCTAAAGTCAAAGAAAATATTTGCGAATTCGTTGGAAAAATTACAATTGATAATATTCAAGAATCTAAAAGAGAACATTTTGGAGTAGATGATGAATTTAAAAATTTAGGTATAAATACACAAGGTTTACTGAGTGCTAAATATGAGTTTTATGAAAATAAATTACAATCACATTCAGGATATTTTAGCGGTGATTTAGAATCAAAATGGTATTTGGATAAAGAGGAAAAAATACAATATGACAATATTAATAATCATACTGATGGTTATTTCAATAATGCTTTTGTAGGAACTTGGAAAATGTATAATTCAAAATCAGAGAAAAAATGCCATTGGGGCGATTATAGAGTTCCAAGTGTAGATTGTAGTTTTGACATTGGTGCAGCTGAATTTTCTGTAGCTGAAAAATATCATAAAAAAGGATGGGTTGATATTGCCTTGAAAGGCAAAATAGGTAGTTTAGATTTTACTGAAACGAAAAGTATAGATACTGTCAAAAATTGGTGGGAATAAGAAGTATTGCTATAATTTTTTTAATTACTCATTTTAATAACATCAAACTAAAATTATGTTAGAACTTATTAAGCAACCCTGGCATTGGGCAATAGCTGGAACATTAATCGGATTAATTGTTCCCATATTAGCTATAATAGGGAATAAAAAATTAGGCATTTCTTCTTCAATGCGACACCTGTGTGCAATTTGTATTCCGAAAGATATTCCGTTTTTTAAATATGATTGGAAGAAAGAAATTTGGAATCTTTTCTTTGTAGTTGGCATTTTTTTAGGCGGCTTTATAGCTACACAATTTTTATCTAACCCAAATGAAATTCAACTTGCTCAAAACACAAAAGATACGTTGATACAATTCGGTATTTCCGATTTTAGTCAACTTATGCCTACACAAATTTTTTCAGTTGCAAACATATTTACTTTAAGAGGACTATTCTTTTTTGTGCTTGGTGGTTTTTTTGTTGGTTTTGGTTCCCGATATGCAGGTGGTTGTACAAGCGGACATTCCATATTAGGAATGGCTACTTTTCAATTACCATCGCTTATTGCAACTTGTTGCTTTATGATTGGCGGCTTTGTTACTTCAAATATTTTGATACCTATACTCTTAAAATTTATCTAAAATGAAAAACTTTAAATATTTAGTAGTCGGAATATTTTTCGGAATTATTTTTGTGAAAGCTGAAATTCTTAGTTGGTTTCGAATTTACGAAATGTTTCATTTACAATCTTTCTATATGTACGGAATAATAGGAACCGCTATTATTGTGGCGATGTTATCCGTTTTTATTATTAAAAAATTTAATATAAAAACTTTTTCTGGTGAAGCCATCGTTTTTGAAAAAAAAGAAAGAAATAAAGGTCAAATTTACGGCGGTTTAATTTTCGGAATAGGATGGGCTATTACAGGCTCTTGCCCAGGACCTATGTATGCACAAATAGGTGCTGGTTTTAAAGTAGTAGGAATTGTATACTTGAGTGCAGTTTTTGGTACTTGGTGTTATGGATATTTTAAGAGTAAATTACCTCATTAACATAAAAAGCCGTTCTGAGAAATCAGAACGGCTTTATATTTTACATAAAACCAGCTTATACCACTTTTAAAATATAATAGTTTTTCTTTCCTTTTTGAAGTAAAACGAACGTGTTCGCAATTAAATCGTTTGTTGAAATTATATATTCTTCTGTAACTTTTACTTTGTTTACCGAAACGGCATTTTCTTTTAACGCTCTTCTGGTTTCGTTCCCTGAAGATAAAAATCCAGATTTCACAAAGGCATCTACAATTGGGTAACCCGCTTCAATTTCTGCTAAAGTAACTTCCGCTTGGTCTAAACTTTGGAAAACATCCGCTAACGTTTTTAAATCTAATAGTTTTAAATCGTCCACGGTTGGTTTAAAGAAGGCTTGAGAAGCAAAAACCGCTTTTTCGTGTTCTGCTGCTCCGTGAATCATAACTGTTACTTCTTCGGCTAATTTCTTCTGTAATACTCGTAAATGTGGCGCTTCAGTATGTTCCGCTAATAAAGCATCAATCGTAGCTTTGTCTAAGAATGTGAATATCTTAATATATTTTTCTGCATCAACATCAGTCGTATTGAACCAAAATTGGTAAAATTCGTATGGAGACGTTTTATCAGCATCCAACCAAATGTTTCCTTTTTCCGATTTTCCGAATTTCGAACCATCTGCTTTTGTAATTAATGGGCAAGTCATTGCGAACGCTTTTCCTTCCGTTTCAGAATCTACGTTCATTCTACGAATTAATTCTGTACCAGTAGTGATATTTCCCCATTGGTCGCTTCCACCCATTTGTAATTTACAATTGTGGTGTTTGTGCAAATGATAAAAATCGTATCCTTGAATTAATTGGTACGTAAATTCTGTAAAACTCATTCCTTCGCCTTCACCAGACAATCTTTTTTTCACAGAATCTTTACTCATCATATAGTTAACCGTAATGCGTTTTCCTACTTCACGAACAAAATCAATGAACGAAAAATCTTTCATCCAATCGTAATTGTTTACTAAAACGGGGGCTTGTGCATCGGTAGCATTGAAATCTAAAAAGCGAGATAATACTCCTTTAATTCCTTCTACATTGTGATTTAAAGTGGCTTCATCTAATAAATTTCTTTCGTTTGATTTTCCTGATGGATCACCAATCATACCTGTTGCACCGCCGACTAAAGCGTAAGGTTTATGTCCGAATTTTCGTAAGTGCATTAATAAAATAATAGGCACTAAACTACCAATATGTAAGGAATCTGAAGTAGGATCAAAACCGATATAAACAGCTGTTGATTCTTTTAAAAGTTGTTCTTCAGTTCCTGGCATGGCATCATGTACCAAACCTCTCCATTGTAATTCTTCGATTAAATTTCTCATTTTATTTTTTTATTTCTTCACCCTCTGCAACAGCATCTGGGTCTTCATTATTTTCTAAAATATCTAAAATAGGTTCTGTAAATTCTTGTTCGTTGGCTATACTTCTGTTTAACGATAAAACCAAACTTGGTAATAAAATTAAGTTGGTTAGCATTCCGAATAATAATGTGATGGAAACCAAACCTCCTAAAGCTACTGTTCCACCGAAATCCGATAAAGTAAATACCGAAAATCCGAACAATAGTACGAAAGACGTATAAAACATACTCGGTCCTTCTTCTTCTAATGTGGAGAAGATTGATTTTTTAATTTTCCAGTTATTTCGAACCAATTCTTGTCGGTATTGCGCTAAGAATCGTATCGTATCATCTACGGAAAGTCCGAACGCAATTCCAAAAACCAAAATAGTTGAGGGCTTAATTGGAATACCTAAATAGCCCATCAATCCTGCCGTGGCTAATAAGGGTAATAAATTCGGAATCAAAGCTACAAAAATCATTTTCACCGAACGGAATAAGAAAAAGATTAAAGCACCTGTTAATGCTAAAGCGAATAATAACGATTCTATTAAATTGTCTAATAAATAACTGGTTCCTTTTTGAAATAATAAGGCTTTTCCAGTAATGGTAACTGTGAAACGTTCTTTTGGGAATAATTTACTGATTCGGTCATTTAATTTTTCTTCCACTTTTACCATTTCATCGGTACTTACTTCTCTCATAAAAGTTGAGATTCGAGCATATTGTCCAGTAGAATCTACATAACTTTTCAGTGGATTATTTTTGCTGTCTTTTGATGAATTTTTCAAATAAGGTAAAATAAAGGCTTGCTCTTGTGAATCGGGTAAATCATAAAAAGCGGGATTTCCGTTGTAATAGGCTTGTTTCGAAAACTTCACTAAATTGACAATAGAAACCGGTTTTGAAAGTTCAGGAATGGCTTCAATTTCCGATTGCAATTCGTCCATTTTCTTTAAGGTTGAAATTTTCATCACCCCTTTTTTAAGCTTGGTATCAATTAAAATTTCAACAGGTAAAACCCCTTTAAATTCTTTTTCGAAGAAACGAATGTCTTCAAAAAACGGCGTGCTTTTTGGCATATCTTCTAAAATGCTTCCAGAAATATTTATTTTGTAAACGCCAATTATCCCAAGTATTAAAATCCCAACAGCTACCGAATATACACGAACATTATGATATTTTACTTGGTTGATAATCCAATTTTTAAAATTCACCAAATAGCCGCGTTCCAAATGCTCCAAATGTTTTGCTTTTGGAATCGGCATAAAACTGAAGAAAATTGGAATTACGAATAAACTCAACACAAAAAGTGCCATAATGTTTATCGAAGTTACAATTCCAAATTCTTGTAACAATTTATTGTCGGTAATAATGAACGTAGCAAAACCTACGGCTGTTGTCACATTTGTAATGAAAGTTGCGGTTCCTACTTTGGTTAAAACACGTTGTAATCCTTTGGCTCTGTTTCCGTGAATTCGGGTTTCTTGATGGTATTTATTGGTTAAGAAAATACAATTCGGAATACCAATAATTACAATTAATGAAGGTACTAAAGCCGTTAAAACAGTAATTTCATAACGCAATAATCCCAAAAATCCAAAAGACCACATCACGCCAATCACCACCACAAAAAGCGCCATCATAGTGGTGCGAAATGAACGGAAAAAGAAATAGAAAATTAACGAAGTTACCAATAAAGTTGCACCAATGAACAAGCCGATTTCGCTAATAATTGCTTTGGCATTTAACGTTCTAATGTAAGGCATTCCTGAAACTTTGATATCTGTTTTCGCTGTTTCTTTAAACGATTCAATAGCTGGAATTAGTTTATTTAAAACAAATTCTTTTCTTTCGGGTTTGTTTACGATGTCTTTTTTAAGATAAATGACGCTTCTAACCACGCCACTTTTTTTATTAAACAATAAGCTTTCGTAAAAAGGCATTTTGTTTAATAAATCTTGTTTTTTAGCATTCAAATAAGCGGCATCAGCTACTTTATTTTGATCTATAAAAGGTTTGATTTGAAAGGTTTGTAAAGAATCGTTTTTAACTAAATCTTGAATTTCATTGAATGATAAAACACCTTCGACTTCTTTGTTTTTTGCAATAGAACGCATCATATCATTCCACGCTTTAAAAGTAGTTGGTTTAAAAACATCGGCACTTTTTACGGCAAAAATGATAATATTTCCTTCTTCGCCGAATTTCTTTAAAAAATCGGTGTAAGCAATATTGTCTTTATGGTCGTTGGGTAATAAATTGGCTTCGGTTTGTGTAAAACGGATGTATTTCCATTGCGATACCATAAAAATAGTAAACAAAGCAATGCACAAAAGCACCCAATGTCTATTTCTTAAAAGCGTACGCGCTACAAAATTCCAAAAACTGGTGTTTAACCACTTCGTCATGATATGATTTTAGGGTGCAAAGGTAAGAATTATGATGAATTATATCCCCAAGTTCAAAGTAAAAGATAATTTTATAGCAATATTTTGATCAAATGTTGATAATTGATACGGTCCATATCTGTAATAGGTAGACAAACCAAAGCCTTTGAAAATGTTTTGCAATTCAAATCCACTTTCAAAAAACCCTTTTTCCATAGTTTTAAATGCAATACCTTGATGATTTTCAGGATGGGAAAATCCTCCAAATGCGACTTTAGTTCCTAAAATTAATGTCGGTTTAATGCTTTTTGAAATTTGAAATTTATTAAAGTAATGTTTCAATTGAAAAAGTGAATATCTATCGGAATAAAATTCATTGAAATACATGGTTTCAAAAGACGTTTTATTAGCAAATGTAATTCGCCTTAAAATGGCTTCTCGGTCTAAATTATTTGGCGCTACACTATATAAATGGGATAGTGGTGCGTTGCCTAAACTAATTCCTCCTTGTAATAAAAAAGTGGTTTTCTGTCCTGATAAGTATTTCTTTTCTTGATAAACTCGGGCATCAATTTTTGTAAATTCAATGTTTTCGCTCAGTACATTTGGTATGGCGTGAGACACCTGCAAAATTATTTTTGGAAAACCTTTTTCCACCTCTAAAATTTCTTGTGGTGCTTGTAAAAATTTACTATTTGGCGACCATTCCAAACTTAAAGTAGCTAGTGTTAAATTGTATATTTTATAAGATTTATTTGGTATAATAAATTCGTAATCAAATAAAGGATTAATTCTGGAACGACTTATTTTAAAAGTAGTTTCAATTTTAGAAATGAATTTCGATTCAAAAGTCAGTTCATACGATTGATGGTTATAAAATGTTGAAAGATTAAAGGGTCTTGGGTCATATAATTTGAATTTTTTAGAATCAGCAATTAAGGTTAAATCGGCAAATTCAATAATATCATCTGTAAAGGAACCCGAAATCCAACTATCCGAATTTTTTGAAATCCGAAACGCACTTCCAAGTTGACTTTTAAAAACACCGTCTCGTGTGCCATATGCGCCATAACCAAATAGTTTATAATAAGGTGAAAAGCGATCGTTTGTAGCAATTCCTAAACCCAATCGGAAACCTTCATAACTGTTATATTTAAAAATATCGCGCGCACGAAAGTCAAACCAACCAAACGGAATTTGGCCATTAATTAGTTTTTTTCCAAAATAAATTTTCTTTTCAATTTTTGTTGCGGTTACTAAACTGTCTAATGTTTGATAGGTGTTTTGTGATCGTTTGTCTAAAGTGTCATTTGAAATAGTACTAAAAAAAGAGGTATTTGTTTTAATTGCACTTTTATCAATCTGAATTTGATAACGCTGTCTATTTTGAAGTTGTGTAAAGTTATAATTACTGTAATCTCTGTAAATTTTTACATACAAATCATTAGAATAATCATACTTTTTAGAAGTGTTCGGCAAATTGTCAAACTGAATGGTCTCTCCTAAAAAATCAATATTTTGTTTTCCTTTTCCTTTGGTTACCAATATGTTTTGCGAAACAGGAAACCACGATTTTTCAGTATTAAACGAGCCAAAAATAGTTTCCGCTTTTACATTTATAATGCTATTAATAAAAAAAGTAATTTTAGTAATGGCATTTGTTTTTAAATCAACAATAGCCACACCTTTTAATTTGTTTTTTTTGATGCTTTTTTTTAATTCAAACTGCAATACTATTTCATTACCATTTGGTTTAATTATCGTGTCTATTATTTCAAATTTATATTTAAGAGCTCCATCTGTTGAAAACGGATTTTGAAAGGTAAATTGTAAAATTTTCAATTGTTTCTTACTCAAATCAAAAGGCATAAATTCCTGACCTAATAATTCGTAAACAGGTTGTTTCAAACCAGCCATTTTTAAACCTATAATAGTTTCTTTTTTCTTGCCTTTTTCGATAGAAATTTTTGAAACTTTTTCGGTTTGATAAATATGTTGTTTGGTAATAATTTTTTTGAATTTATAACTTGAAGAATCTATTATAAATTTCGTTTTTCGCTTGTTCTTAAAGACCGTATCAATTGAAGCAGAAATAGAATCTGGATTGGCAGAAATAATTGATTTTTCGTAAAACGTATAACTAAAATCAGGCGTTTTTATTTGGATTTTGCTTTGTAATTGAATAATACTAGTTACTAAATTTTCAGTGGCTTCACGGTGCTTTGAAGTTGTCTTTTGAGCCATTGCCACAAAAGAACTAAAAAAAATAAACCACACGAGTATTCTCATTTACAAGAAATTAAAAGCAAATATACAGATAATAAAAAAGCGTCCAATTACTTGAACGCTTTTATTTATTTTAAAATTTATTTTGCTTCGTTGAAACGTTTTGTTACTTCGTCCCAGTTTATTACTTTGAAAAACGCTTCAATATAATCAGGTCTTCTGTTTTGGTAATTTAAATAATAGGCGTGTTCCCAAACATCTAAACCTAAAACAGGTGTTCCGCCACAACCAATTCCTGGCATTAAAGGATTATCTTGATTTGGTGAAGAACACACCTCAACTTTTCCACCTTTTTGCACACAAAGCCAAGCCCATCCTGATCCAAAACGAGTGGCTGCAGCTTTTGCAAATTCCGCTTTAAAAGCATCAAACGAACCATAAGCAGTGTCAATTGCAAATGCTAATTCGCCCGTTGGCAAACCACCACCATTTGGTGACATTACGGTCCAAAATAAATTGTGATTGTAAAAACCACCTCCGTTATTTCTAACTGGCATATTATTCATATCTAAATTGGCCATAATGGCTTCAATAGATTTTCCTTCTAAATCTGTTCCAGCTATAGCAGCATTCAAATTTGTAGTGTAAGCATTATGATGTTTTGTATGGTGAATTTCCATAGTTCTTGCATCAACATGTGGTTCTAATGCATCATATGCATAAGGTAATTGTGGGAGTTCAAAAGCCATGATTTACTATTTTTTAATGGATTAATTATTTTTTTCAAATTTATAACTTTAACTTTGAAAATAAAATTTTTCCGTCTTAATACTTTCTTAAAAGATTATTTATAATATGGCATTTCAAGTTTATAACGCTTCCGCTGGTTCTGGTAAAACGTATACCTTAACAAAAGAATATTTAAAAATTTTATTGGTAGCTCCTGCCAACGATACCTATAAAAAAATTCTTGCCATTACTTTTACCAATAAAGCGGTAGAAGAAATGAAAAGCCGAATTATTGAAAGCTTAATTGCATTTACTAAAGATGAAGTTACTGAAAAAACAACTGATTTTATGCGAGAAATTGCTGCTGAAATAAAATTAGATGTTCCTTCGATACAACTAAAATCCAGAAAAATTTTAAAGAATTTAATTCACAACTACGCCGCGTTTGATATTTCAACAATAGATAAATTCACGCATCGAATCATTAGAACATTTACGCACGATTTAAATTTACCTACCAATTTTGACGTTACACTCGATACAGATGAACTTTTAAAAAATGCGATTGATGTAGTGGTTGCCAAAGCAGGAGAGGACGAAGAATTGACTCAAATATTAATCAATTTTGCTAAAAGCAAGACAGATGACGATAAAAGTTGGGACGTAACATTAGATCTTTATGAGGTCTCAAGATTAATTTTAAACGAAGAACATTTTTTTAATTTCGGAAAATTAAGCGATAAATCCGTAGATGATTTTTCTAAAATTGCAGAGAAAATTAAATTAAAAATCGAATCCAATAAATTAAAAATAAAAGAAAATGCGAAATTCATTTTAGATGATTTTGCAGCAAATAATTTAACGGAAGAAGATTTTGACCGAAAAACGTTTTACAATCACGTTGCCAATTTATTTAACGAAAAAGCAACCGAATACGATTTTGTAAATGAAAAAGAAATCGTGGTTCCTAAAAAATCGAATAATTCAGAAGTAGTTCATCGTTTAGCGCCTGCTTGGAAAGAAAAACTAACGCATATTTACAAAGCAAAAAATGAAACTGCGTTATTCGATTTGATTATCAAAAATATGATTCCGTTGTCGTTAATTAATGTAATTTATAAAGAATACAAGCAATTGCAAGAAGACCAAAATGTCTTATCTATTTCCGATTTTAACGCTATAATTCACAACGAAATTAAAGACCAACCCGCTCCTTTTATTTATGAGCGTTTAGGCGATAGATACCGTCATTATTTTATAGATGAGTTTCAGGATACTTCGCAATTACAATGGGAAAATTTTATACCACTAATTGATAATGCCTTGGCAAGTGAAGATTTAGATGGTACAAAAGGTTCATTAATGATTGTAGGCGATCCAAAACAATCTATTTACCGATGGAGAGGTGGAAAAGCAGAACAATTTATTGATTTAAGTACAGATGCAAATCCGTTTTCTAATAAACTGAAAGTTGTAGAAAATTTGCCAAAAAATTACAGAAGTTACTCTGTAGTTATTGATTTTAATAATCAATTTTTTCAATTTCTTTCTGAAGAATTCACTAATGAAGCCTATCAAAAATTATATAAAGAAACCGCTGGTCAGGAAACAAATGAAAAAAAAGGCGGTTTTGTATCGGTTACTTTTTTAGATGATACTATTGAAATAAATGAAGAAATTGCAGAAGACGAATCGATTACAGAAAAAGACAAACAATATTTATCGAAAACCTTAGAAATTATTCAGCAATCTCTTGAAAATGGATTTGACTATTCAGACATTGTTTTATTGACTCGAAAAACAAAGAATGGGGTGTTATTGGCTAATTTTTTAACCGAAAATAATATTCCAATTATTTCATCGGAAACATTGCTAATTCAGAATGCTTCAGAAGTAAAATTTATTATTAATTTTTTAGAATATTTAGATAGTGCTAATAATCAAGAATCAAAAATAAATTGGTTGTATTTTGTCGCAAATACAAAGGTTGATAAAGATAAAATTCACGATTTCATTGTTGCTGCTAAAGATTTATCGGAAACCGATTTGCAAAAGCATTTAGCTTCATTTAATTGTGAAATATCCTTTGAAAATTGCAGAAAAAAATCGTTATATGAGGCAGTTGAAAATATTGTAAATGTATTTTTAAAAGAAAAAACTACTATTTCGTATGTGCAATATTTTTTAGATTTAGTTTTAGAACGAAACGTAAAATATCAAACCAGTATTGCAGATTTTTTAGAGTATTGGGAAAAATCAGGATTCAAGCAAAGTATTCCGTCTCCAGAAGGAGAAAAAGCCATCCGAATTATGACCATTCATAAATCGAAAGGATTAGAATTTCCTGTGGTAATTTATCCGTTTGCCGATGATAGTTTAAACCCAAGAAGCAATAATATCTGGATTCCAATGGAAGACGAAAGTGTTGATATGCCTCAAGCTTTGGTTAAAAACAATAAGATTTTAGAAAAATATAGCGACACAACTCAAGAAATTTATCAAACCAAATCGCAAGAAGAAATTTTAGATACTATAAATGTGTTATATGTTGCCTTAACGCGCGCCGAAGAGCAATTGCATATTATTAGTAGTTATAAAATAACCACAAAAGGCGAAATTTCTACTTCCAAAACGTTGGCTTCTTATTTCATAAATTTTTTGTTGCAAAAAGCAAATTTTTCAATCGAACAAAAAGAATATGCTTTCGGCAATCCAAAAAGACATTCGCAACCGAAATTATTTACTAAAAATAAAGCAGAAATTCAGTCTGTAAAAAAGGCATTAGATTTTTCTTCGATACGAATTGCAAAAAAAGAAGCCTTAATGTGGGGAACGTTGCAACAAGATGCTATTGAGTTCGGAAACATTATTCATCAAATTTTATCGTATATTACCACGAAGAATGATTTGCAACCTGCATTAACAAAAAGCTTAGATGAAGGCCTGATTCAACAATCGCAAAAAAGCATTTTTGAGGAAAAAATCAAACAAATAATTCATCATCCAGAATTAGAAGACTTTTTTAATCCTAATTACACCGTTTTTACCGAGCACAATATTATTTCGCCAAACGAAATCAATTTAAAACCAGATAGATTGGTAATTCATAATTCAGAAGCTTTTCTAATTGATTACAAAACAGGAGCGCAAGACGAGAAACATAAAAAACAAATTGAAAATTATGTACGCGTTATTGAAAAAATGAATTTAAAAGTAACTAAAAAAGTGTTACTATATGTAGGAGAAGAATTAAAAATTATACATTTGTAGAAAATTTAAATAACCAACAATAAATATAAAAATGTACGGAAAAATTCAAGCTCACTTACAAAATGAATTAAATACAATTCAAGAAAACGGACTTTATAAAAAAGAACGTATTATCACTTCGCCGCAAGGTGCAGAAATAGTTGTAAATGGAGAAACGGTTTTAAATTTTTGTGCGAATAATTATTTAGGACTTTCATCACATCCAGAAGTAGTTCAAGCTGCAAAAGATGCTTTAGATTCTCACGGTTTTGGAATGTCGTCTGTAAGATTTATTTGTGGTACGCAAGATATTCATAAACAATTAGAAGCAGAAATAGCCGATTTTTATGGAACAGAAGACACAATTTTATATGCCGCAGCTTTCGATGCAAATGGCGGAGTTTTCGAACCCTTATTAGGAGAAGAAGATTGTATTATTTCCGATAGTTTAAATCACGCTTCAATTATTGATGGTGTGCGTTTATGTAAAGCCGCGCGTTATCGTTATGAAAATTCTAATATGCAAGATTTAGAAGCCCAATTGATAAAAGCTACAGAGGCAGGGCATCGTTTTAAGTTAATTGTAACGGATGGTGTTTTTTCTATGGACGGATTAGTAGCGCCCTTAGATAAAATTTGCGATTTAGCCGATAAATATGATGCCTTAGTAATGGTAGATGAATGTCACGCTGCTGGTTTCATTGGCGCAACAGGTAAAGGCACAATGGAAGCAAAAGGAGTTATGGGTCGTGTGGATATTATTACAGGAACATTAGGAAAGGCTTTAGGAGGGGCAATGGGGGGCTATACAACGGCTAAAAAAGAAGTGATTGAAATTTTACGTCAACGTTCACGTCCGTATTTGTTTTCAAATTCATTAGCACCTTCAATTGTAGGAGCTTCTTTAAAAGTATTTGAATTATTAAAAAAAGACACTTCTTTAAGAGATCAATTAGAATGGAATACTAACTATTTTAAAGAAGGTATGCGAAAAGCAGGTTTAGATTTTATTGATGGCGATTCTGCAATTGTACCAGTTATGTTGTATGACGCAAAATTATCTCAAGAAATGGCTGACGAACTACTAAAATTAGGGATTTATGTAATTGGATTCTTTTATCCAGTTGTTCCAAAAGATAAAGCCAGAATTAGAGTACAGCTATCTGCAGCTCATACAAAAGAACATTTAGATAAAGCTATTTTTGCTTTTGAAAGTGTTGCCAAAAAGTTAAACATAATTTAATAAATTAAATTGTTTAACATATAATTAAGAAAAAACAAACAAAAGTTTTGTGAATTACAAAAAACATATTACTTTTGCTCTTAAATATAATGAATTGTAATTAAATTAAATAAAAAGTATGAAACATTTGAACAAATTATTTTCTGCTGCTTTGTTGTTTGTTGGACTAACGTCACAAGCACAAGATAAAGTTAATCCATGGGCTGTGTCTTTTGGAGCAAATGCGGTAGACACTAGAGTAAGTGCTAGTAGAGGTGGATTAGGATTATTTGAAAAAACCTATTCTCAAGGATTAGATATGAAAGATAATTGGAATATCGTTCCGGCAGTATCTTATTTAAGCGTGTCTAAATACGTTGGAGATGGTTTTTCTTTCGAAATGACAGGATCTTTCAACAAAATTACCAAATTTGTTGAATTCAAACCTACTACAGTTGGTGCGGATGCAAGAGGTATGGTTGTAAGTAACCCTGGAGATTTAGACTATTATGGTTTAGATGCGGCGGTTTCTTATAGCTTTAAAAGTTTAATAAAATCTAAATGGTTTGACCCTGCTTTAAACTTAGGTGGAGGTTATCTTTTTATGGGTGACGCTTCGGCAGGAACAATTAACGCTGGTTGGGGATTAAACTTATGGTTTGCTAAAAATGTTGCGTTTACAATAGCTTCGACTTATAAAACTAGTTTTGATGACAATAGAGTGGTTAATGTTGATATTCCAACACATTTCTTTCACCAAGCAGGTTTAAGATTCCAATTTGGTGCTAAAGACAAAGATGATGACGGTATTATTGATGCTGAAGATGCTTGTCCAGAAGTAAAAGGTTTAGCCGCATTTAAAGGTTGTCCTGATACTGATTTAGATGGTATTCAAGATTCAGCTGATGCTTGTCCAGAAGAAGCAGGTACTCCAGAAATGAATGGATGTCCAGACCAAGATGGTGATACTGTAGCTGATAAAGATGATGCTTGTATTGATGTAGCTGGTTTACCAGTATTAAAAGGTTGTCCAGATGCTGATGGTGATGGTGTTGCTGATCAAAATGACAAATGTCCAACAGTTAAAGGAGAAAAATCTAACGGTGGATGCCCATGGCCTGATACTGATGGAGATAAAGTTTTAGATAAAGATGATAAATGTCCTACTGTAGCAGGAACTGTTGCAAATAACGGATGTCCAGAAGTATCTGAAGACACAATGAAAAAATTAAATGATTATGCAAAAACAATCTTATTTGATTCAGCAAAATCATCTTTCCAAAAACAAACATATTCAGTTTTACAAGCAATTGTTGCTATCTTAAAAGAATATCCAACAGCTAAATTCTCTTTAGAAGGACATACTGATTCAGACGGTAAAGACGATGCTAACTTAGTATTATCTCAAAATAGAGCTGCAGCTGTAAAATCTTTCTTAGTTGAAAATGGTATTGCTGCTGATAGATTAGCATCTGAAGGTTTTGGAGAAGCTAAACCAGTTGCAACAAACGCAACGAAAGCTGGAAAAGCTCAAAACAGAAGAGTTGAAGTTAAATTAGTAAAATAATTTTTCTCTTATAATATTTTAAAAAGGTCTCAATTTATTGAGACCTTTTTTTTATCTTTATTGCCATGGATGCATCATTTTTATCTAAACTGGCAAAAGAGTTATTAAGCAATAATTCTACATCTTTACATAATATAAACATTGTTTTACCAAACAAAAGAGCCAAAATATTTTTAATTGAAGAATTAAAAAAACAATCTTCTACAACTTTTTTAGCGCCTAAAATAATTAGTATTGAAATGCTGATAGAGGAAATTGCGCAATTAAGAACATTAGACAATATTGAGCTTTTGTTTGAGTTTTACATTGTTTATTTGGATACTACTGAAAAATCAAAACAACAAGATTTTGAAAAATTTTCAAGCTGGGCGGTTACGTTAATTCAAGATTTTAATGAAATTGACAGATATCTTATCAATCAGAATGAAATTTTCTCCTATTTATTTGATATTGAACGCATTAAACATTGGACTCCAAATGTAAATAACCAATCTAAATTAATTGAAAACCATTTAGATTTTTGGAAATTAATGCCGTTCTATTACCAAAAATTTTCAGAACACTTACTAATCAAAAAAGTAGGTTATCAAGGTTTACTATATAGAAAAGCATCAGAAAATTGTTTAGATTTTGCAAAAAAATCCGAAGATAAAACGTTTGTATTTGCTGGTTTTAATGCATTGAACGCTTCAGAAGAAACTATAATTAAATGTTTATTAGAACATAATAAAGCCTCTGTGTTTTGGGATATTGACGCTGTTTTTTTAAAAGATGAATTCCACGATGCCGGTTTGTTTTTACGAAGAATTAAAAACTCTTGGAAACATTTTGAAACGCATCCTTTTAATTGGATTACCGATGCTTTTTCAAATGATAAAAAAATTGAAGTTATCGGGACACCAAAATCTATTGGTCAGGCAAAAATTGCAGGAAAAATTATAGAAAAAATCGTATTTGAAAACAAATCATTAGAAAATACTGCACTTGTTTTAAGTGAAGAAAATATTCTAATACCTATTTTAAATGCGTTGCCTATCGAGGTTGAAAATTTAAATATTACGATGGGTTATCCGAGTAAAAATAATCCAGCACAAATATTAATTTACAAATTATTTCAACTGCATTTAAATGCCCAAAATAGAAATAAAAAACAAAGCGTCTTTTACTATAAAGAAGTATTAGAAATTTTAAATAATCCGTTAATTGTTTCGAGTATTCAAGCGAATGAAGTGGTTAAAATTATAAAAAATTCTAATTTAACCTTTATTACCAGTAATCGACTAAGCGAATTATTTTCTAAATATGATTTATCGAGTAATGAATTAGTCCAACATTTGTTTTTCGATTGGAATGTATCTGTAAATGAAATTTTAGAAAAATTAAAAGCCATTTTGATTTACATTAAAACACATTTAAGTAATCAAAACGAACAAGATAAAGTTACTAAAGCATTTGTGTTTTCAATTTATAATGTCATTTTAAAAATAACAAATTACTTCGAAACGTATAATAAAATTGAAAATTTAGAAATTTTATTCACTATCTATAAACAAGTTATTGATCAGGCTCAGGTTTCTTTTGAAGGTGAACCACTCAAAGGTCTCCAAATCATGGGAATTTTAGAAAGTCGTGTTTTAGATTTCGAAAATGTAATCATTACGTCGTTAAATGAAGGTAAATTACCTGGCGGAAAATCGAACAATTCCTTTATTCCATACGATGTAAAATTAGAAAAAGGATTGCCAACATATAAAGAACGGGATGCCATCTTTACCTATCATTTTTATCGTTTATTGCAACGGGCTAAAAATATTTATTTACTTTATAATACCCATTCTGAAGGTATTGATGCTGGAGAGAAAAGTCGATTTATTACTCAGTTAGAAATTGAACATTTGCCAAATCATAATTTTAAAAAGGTGTTTTATAACGCAATTAAACCCGATACAATTTATCAACCAATTGAGGTAATAAAAACACAACCAATTTTAGATAGATTAGAAGAAATTGCAACTATAAAAGGTTTTTCGCCTTCATCATTAACCAATTATTTGCGAAATCCTATTCAGTTTTATTACCAACGAATTTTAGGCGTTCGTGAAAATGAAGAGGTAGAAGAAAATGTGGCGGCTAATACTTTAGGAACTATAATCCACGAAGTATTAGAGAAAATGTATGCTCCTTTTGAAGGTAAAAATATTCAAATTCAACTTTCAGATATTGAAATAATGATTCAAAATATAGAAGCCATTACATTAGAAAAATTTATAGAAGTTTATAAAGAAGGAGAAATTAAAAAAGGGAAAAATTTAATTGCTTTCGAAGTAGCTAAAAGAAACATTTATAATTTTTTAATTCAAGAAAAACAGCATATCGAAAATGGTGACGAACTATTTATTTTGTCTTTAGAAAAACCGCACGAAACCATATTTGAACATCCTAATTTACCTTATCCGGTTAAAATTTCAGGAAAAGTTGATAGAATTGAATTGCGAAATAACACTATTCGTATAATCGATTATAAAACTGGAAAAGTTGAAGCCAATAAATTAAAAATAAATACGTTTGAAGGTTTAACACTCGATTTGGCTAATGATAAAATTATTCAATTATTGTGTTATGCATTAATGTTTCAAACCAATCCTTTAAAAGGAAATTATAATGTGGAAGTCGGAATATTTTCGTTTAAAAACATGAAAGCTGGATTTTTACCTTTTACATTTGGCAAAGGCAGAGGTGTTGTTAGTGAAACTATAATTACAACTGAATTTTTAGAAAATTTTAAAGAAGAATTGGTAATTTTAATTCAAGAAATTTTAAATCCTGCGATTTCTTTTAAAGAAGTGATTAAATAATTTTTGTCACAAAAACGCAAAGTTAATTACGAAGATTGCAAAGGTTTTTATATATGCCTTGTTGAAGTTTTGCTTTTAAGATTTCAAAAACTTAACCATAACTTTTTCCAATTCCGCTTGGTTTTCGATATGACTCATATGTCCGTCGCTGAAAGTTATTAGTTTTACATTTGTGCCTTCAATTTGTTCTAAATTCTCTTCGTAATTTAAAACAGGATCTTTTTCCCCTAAAATTAGTAAAATTGGATAGGTGGCAAAATGTAAAATTACTTCTCTGTCTTTTCTTAATTTCATGCCTTCTTGAGCGGCAATAATTCCTTGTAAGGGTGTTTGAAGCGCTTCTTCTCGAACCCATTCAATTTGTTCCGAAAGTTTTGTTCTGTTTTCTTCTGAAAATAAATTGGCGATACTCATTCTGACAGCAGCCACATAATTTTGCTTCACGGCTTTTATCGCACGCGTTCTATTTGCAATGCGTTCCTCGTTATCGGCCCGAGATGTTGAATTTAACAACACCAAGCCTTTCATAAATTCTGGATATAATTCGGCAACAGCCAATGCCACATAACCACCCATAGAATGTCCAATGAAAACTGATTTTCTGATTTTCAATTCGGATATTACTTGGTGAACAGCATCCGCCATGTCTTCCATACTATGAATATATCCTAAACAATCCGTTTGCCCGTGACCTAACAAATCAATACAAATTACTCGGTTTTTTTTAGCTAAAACAGGTGCTAAATAGTTCCACATCGTACTATTTTCCAAAAATCCGTGTAACAAAATAACCGCATTTCCTTTTCCTTGGTCGGTATAACTGATTTTAGTGTTTTTGAAGTTGGTGGTTTTCATAAATACAAATGTAGAATTTAAACGCAAAGAGCGCAAAGTTTTTTCGCAAAGCACGCAATGTTTTTTGTGTTCAAAAAAAACGGCTCACTTTCGCAAACCGTTTAACCTGAAACCTGAAACTTGAAACAAATCTAACTATTCATTATCGATTCAATTTCATCTGCTTCGATAGGAATATTTTTCATTAAGTTGAAAGGCTCTCCTTTTGGTTGAATGACCACATCGTCTTCTAAACGAATTCCAAAACCTTCTGCTGGAATATAAATTCCTGGTTCTACCGTAAAAACCATATTGGCTTGCATTGGCTCGTGTAACAAGCCATAATCGTGCGTATCTAATCCTAAATTATGTGAAGTGCCGTGCATAAAATATTTTTTATATGCTGGCCATTCTGGGTTTTCAGTTTGAACATCTGCTTTCGTGATTAAACCCAAACCTAATAATTCGGAAGTCATAATTTTACCAACTTCTACGTGGTATTGTTTCCAATTTGTGCCAGGAACCAACATTTTTGTAGCTTCGTTTTTTACATTTAAAACGGCGTTGTAAACTGCTTTTTGTCTGTCAGAAAATTTTCCAGAAACCGGAATCATTCGAGTTAAATCGGAAGAATAATTGGCATATTCTGCACCAACATCTAATAAAATTAAATCGCCAGCATTACAAACTTGGTTGTTTTCTATATAATGTAACACATTTGCATTGTTTCCTGAAGCTATAATTGGAGTATAAGCAAAACCTTTAGAACGATTGCGTAAAAATTCGTGAGCCAATTCGGCTTCAATTTCATACTCGGTTACACCAGGTTTTACGAAATTTAATACTCTTCGGACTCCTTTTTCTGTAATATTACACGCATTTTGAATTAAATCCAATTCAATTTGGTCTTTTACAGAACGTAATCTTTGTAAAATAGGATTTGATTTTTCTACTTTATGCGCAGGATATTCGTTTTTCCACCATTTTATAAAACGGTCTTCACGTGTTTCTGTTTCTACTGCTGCTCTGTAATGTTCATTGGTGTTAATGTACATCGTATCGGCATACATCATCACTTCTTTTAACACTTTATGAAAATCTTGTAACCAATATACTGATTTAATTCCCGCTACTTCAAAAGCACGTTCTTTGGTAAGTTTTTCACCTTCCCAAATGGCAATATGCTCATTGGTTTCTTTTAAAAAAAGTACTTCTTTCAAGTGCTCATATGGTGCATCTGGAAATAATAATAAAATACTTTCTTCTTGATCCACACCTGATAAGTAAAAAATATCGCGATGTTGTGCAAATGGCAACGTACTATCTGCAGAAACAGGATAAATATCATTAGAATTAAAAATAGCAACTCCATTTGGCTTCATTTTCGCCATAAAGTTTTTACGATTTTTAATAAAAAGTTCTCGATTTATTGGTAAATATTTCATTTTTTTGGAAGTATTAATAAAGTTTTCAAAATTAATAACTTTCAAACAAATAGTTGTCAAATAATTCTATTAATTTTGAAACATATCAAATTATATAAAAATGAAAAATCTTGTTTTCTTAATTTCTTTTTTTAGTACTTTACTTTCTTTTGGTCAGGAGACTAATTTTCAATCCGTTGCTTTTCAAAATATTGGACCAACAATAATGAGTGGAAGGATAGTCGATTTAGCTGTCAATCCTCAAAATCCAACTGAATTTTATGCGGCATATGCTTCTGGAGGTTTGTGGTATACCAATAATAACGGAACCAGTTTTGAACCTGTAATGGATGCAGCGCCAACTCAGAATATAGGTTGTGTTGCAGTGGATTGGAATTCGGGATTAATTTTGGTAGGAACAGGTGAAGTAAATTCTTCACGTTCTTCATATGCGGGAATTGGGGTTTTGAAATCTACAGATAAAGGTAAAACGTGGACTAATATTGGTTTGACAGATAGTCATCATATTTCTAAAATTTGGATAAATCCGAAAGATAACAACGAAATTGTCGTAGGTGTTTTAGGTCATTTGTATTCAAAAAATGAAGAACGAGGCGTTTTTAAAACCACAAATGGAGGAAAAAGTTGGGCTAAAACATTATATATTAATGACGAAACAGGAATTGTAGATATTAGTTTTGCACCAAACAATCCAAATATTATGTTCGCATCGGCTTGGGAACGCGAGCGCAAAGCATATAATTTTAAAGGAAATGGAGTTCATTCTGGTATTTACAAAAGTGAAGATGCTGGGACGACTTGGAAAAAAATTAATGCCAATTCTGGTTTTCCATCAAACATTGGTATTGGTAGAATTGGTTTAACTTCATATAACGAGAATATTACCTATGCGATTGTAGACAATCAAAATTTGCGACCAAATGCTTCAAGCGAAAAACCTAAAGATGCCAATGCGGCTTTGTTTGAAGTGGAAGTAATAGGTGCAGAAATTTATAAAACCACCGATTCTGGAAAAACGTGGGCTAAAACACATGACAAATTTATTGATGATGCCTTTTATTCTTACGGATATTATTTTGCAGATATTACTGTGGATGAATCTAATGAAAACCGTTTATATATTTCTTCGGTTCCTTTATTATTCTCTAATGATGCAGGAAAATCTTTCGAATCAATTAGTAAAGATAATGTTCATGCCGATCATCACGTTTGTTGGGTGAATCCAAAAAATTCAAATCACCTAATAAACGGAAACGATGGTGGTGTGAATATTACATTCGACAATGGGAAGCATTGGGTAAAATGCAACAACCAGGCTGTTGGGCAATTTTATTCTGTAAACGTAGATGAAAAAGAAAATTATGAAGTGTATGGAGGTTTGCAAGATAATGGTGTTTGGGCGGGTCCAAATAATTATGAACATAATGTAGAATGGTTACAAGACGGAAAATATCCTTACGAATTTTTAAGCGGTGGCGATGGAATGCAAGTTCAAATTGATACAAGAACTAATAATTTGGTTTACACGGGATATCAATTTGGAAATTACACCAAAATAGACAGAATTTCAGGAGAAAGAAAATACATTACTCCACAACCAGATAAAAAAGAAGAACCTTACAGATTTAACTGGCAAGCACCTATTTTGTTGTCGTCTCATAATCAAGATGTTGTTTATTTTGGCGGACAATATGTGTTTCGTTCGATGAATCAAGGCAAAAACTGGGAAAAAATTTCTACCGATTTAACCAATGGAAAAGTGGAAGGGAATGTGCCTTTTGGAACCATAACATCCATAGCTGAAAGTAAATTTAAATTCGGAAAATTAGTTATTGGAACAGATGATGGAAATGTTTATGTAACAAAAGATAGCGGCGAAAATTGGATAAAATTATCAACTAATTTGCCACAAAATTTATGGGTATCTCGTGTGCGATTTTCAACGTTTAAATCCGATAGAATTTATATTACGTTAAACGGATATAGAAATGATAATTTCACTACTTATGCCTATGTTTCGGAAGATTTAGGTACAACTTGGAAATTATTAACAGAGAATTTCAATCAAAATGCTGCGAATGTGATTTTAGAAGATTCTGAAAATGAAAACATTTTATATTTAGGTACAGATACGGGTTTATTTATTTCTATTGACAGAGGAATAACTTGGCAAGATTTTTCAACCAACATTCCAAATGTAGCTGTTCACGATTTGGTCATTCAAAAAAGAGATAAAGATTTAATCGTGGCTACGCACGGTCGTTCATTGTATAAAGTAAATCTTTCGAACATTCAACAAATTAATGAGAAAACACAGACAAACGGCCTAGCATTATTTCCTGTAAAGAACATTTCTTATTCTAAAAATTGGGGGAATAAGCGTTCTGCTTGGGGAACCGAAAACACACCAAACGTATTAATTTGGTATTATGTAAAAGAACTTTCAAATACAGGATTAACCATCAAAAATAAAGATGGAATTGTGGTTTTTAATCGTCAAAATAAAGCAGAAAAAGGAATGCTTAAAGTAGATTTTGATTTAAGTATTGATGAAAAAATAAAAACCGCAATAGAAAAGAAAGATAGTAAAATAAAAATCAATCAATCTGGAAATAAAAAATATTATTTACCTTCAGGAAAATATACAATTGAATTAGAAAATAACGGAATGAAGGAAACGCAAACGTTAGAAATTATAGAAAAAAACCAAATGAGATAAGATTTGAATAAAAATTCAAGACGTAATATGTTGATATTCAACAAGTGTTAAACTCATTTAAAATGATTATAAATTAACTTTCAAAGGTTGTAAGTCTTACTTATAACCTTTATTTTTGCTTACATTAATCATATTCAAATTAACATTAACTATAATTATGGCAAAATCAGCATTTTTAAAGTCATCTATCGCAAAAAAATATTGGATGGCACTTACGGGATTGTTCTTGTGCTTGTTTTTAGTTGGGCATTTATTAGGAAACTTACAATTGTTAGCTGGCGACACTATTGAAGCGGCATTACAATTTAATAAGTATGCACTTTTTATGACTACTAACCCTGCAGTAAAATTACTTTCTTATTTAACGTACATTTCTATTATTTTCCATGCTATTGATGGAATTTATTTAGCTATTCAAAACAAAAAAGCTCGTCCAGTTAATTACGCGATGAGTAATCCTTCCAAAAATAGTAGTTTTTCTTCAAGAAATATGGCGGTTTTAGGAACAATTGTTTTGGTATTTATTTCTACACATATGATTAACTTTTGGGCAAAAATGCATTTTGATGCTACTATGCCTTTAGTTACGAAAACACAAGGAAATCAAGGGCAATCTCAATCTATGCTTATTGGAACACCAGATTCTAAAATTCAGACGATTCCTTTGCCTCCAGGTGGCTCTTTAAAAACATTAGTAGAACAAAATAATAATCAACCTGGAAATACTACTAAATTAGTTATCGAAGGTTCAAATATTGTTAAAGACGCTAAAACAGGTGAAGTTTTATTTATTGGTTTCAAAGATTTACACAAATTAACCTATGCTTTCTTTAAAAGTAAAGGAAAATTATTCAATGTAATTCCAAACGAAGGGTTGTTTTTCGTTATATTTTATGTGTTATCTATGATGGCATTAGGTTTCCATTTATGGCATGGCTTTCAAAGTGCTTTCCAATCTTTAGGAGCAAATGGTAAATTTACACCAGCTATTAAATCATTTGGAAAAGCATTTTCAGTTGTAGTTGCGTTTTTATTTGCAATTATTCCAATTTACATTCACTTTTTTACAAAATAAAACATATGGCATTAGATTCTAAAATTCCTCAAGGTCATATTTCAGAAAAATGGACCAACCATAAGAATAATCTTAAATTGGTGGCTCCAAACAATAGACCAAAAATTGATGTAATCGTAGTAGGAACAGGTTTAGCAGGTGCTTCGGCTGCTGCTTCATTTGGAGAAATGGGTTACAACGTAAAAGCATTTTGCTTTCAAGATTCACCTCGTAGAGCACACTCAATTGCGGCTCAAGGAGGAATAAACGCTGCGAAAAACTATCAAAATGATGGTGACAGTACTTATAGATTATTTTATGATACTATTAAAGGAGGTGACTACCGTGCTCGTGAAGCAAACGTACACCGTTTAGCAGAAGTATCTTCAAATATTATCGACCAATGTGTGGCACAAGGCGTTCCTTTTGCAAGAGATTATGGGGGATTATTAGATAACCGTTCATTTGGTGGAACACAAGTACAACGTACTTTTTATGCCGCTGGACAAACAGGTCAACAATTATTATTAGGAGCGTATTCTGCATTATCTAGACAAATTGGTTTAGGGAATGTAAAAATGTATAACCGTCACGAAATGCTTGACATTGTAAAAGTTGATGGCAAAGCTCGTGGAATTATTGCTCGTAATTTAATTACTGGTGAGTTAGAACGTCATTCAGCTCATGCTGTTATTATTGCATCGGGTGGTTATGGAAATGTATATTTCTTATCTACAAATGCAATGGGAAGTAACGTTACAGCTTCTTGGAAAGTACACAAAAAAGGAGCACATTTTGCAAATCCTTGTTTTGTACAAATTCATCCAACTTGTATTCCAGTTCATGGAACCAACCAAGCTAAATTGACTTTGATGTCAGAATCACTTCGTAATTCAGGGCGAATTTGGGTGCCTGCAAAAAAAGAAGACGCCGAAGCCATTAGATCGGGTAACTTAAAACCAACTCAAATTTCAGAATCAGATAGAGATTATTTCTTAGAGAGAAAATACCCTGCGTTTGGAAACTTAGTACCACGTGATGTAGCGTCTCGTGCAGCAAAAGATGTTTGTGATGCAGGTCACGGAATAGAAGCGAATGATACCAATGAAGGCGTTTATTTAGATTTTGCTTCAGAAATCATTACAAAAGGAAAACAAGCTGCGTTTACGCAAGGAGATCACAATCCATCTGATGAGAAAATTCAAGATTTAGGAAAAAAATGGGTAGAATCAAAATATGGAAATCTTTTCACGATGTATGAAAAAATTACAGATGAAAATCCATATGAAACACCAATGAAAATATATCCTGCAGTGCATTACACAATGGGTGGTGTTTGGGTTGATTATAACTTAATGTCATCTATTCCAGGATGTTTCGTAGCTGGTGAAGCAAATTTCTCAGACCACGGAGCAAACAGATTAGGAGCTTCTGCATTAATGCAAGGTTTAGCGGATGGTTATTTCGTATTACCTTACACGGTTTCTAACTATTTAGCAGACGAAATTAGAACAGGTAAAATTGCTACAGACACTCCAGAATTTATGGAAGCTGAAAATGCAGTACGTCAGTCTATTGAGCAATTAATTAATAATAACGGAACAAAATCTGTTGACTATTTCCACAAAAAATTAGGATTAATTATGTGGAATAAAGTTGGTATGGCAAGAAACGAAAAAGGCTTAACGGAAGCAATTGAAGAAATTAGACAATTAAGAGAAGATTTCTATGCAGATGTCAGAGTTCCTGGAGCGGCCAACGAATTGAACCAAGAATTAGAAAAAGCACTTCGTGTGGCAGATTTTATTGAATTGGGCCAATTAATGGCGAAAGATGCCTTAGTTCGTGAAGAATCTTGTGGTGGTCATTTCCGTGAAGAATATCAAGATGCTGAAGGCGAAACGCTTCGTAATGATGAAAAATTTGGGTATGTTGCCGCTTGGGAATATAACGGAAGCGATGCAAGTAAATCAGTACTTCATAAGGAAGAATTGAAATATGAGTTTATCAAAATTGCAGCTAGAAACTATAAATAGAATAAGTAATTAGTAAATAGTGAATAGCAATTGGAATTTTACACTAATCACTTATTACTTGTCACTAATCACTTAAAAAATAAAATTATGAGTGCTAAAAAAAATATAAATATCAACCTTAAAATTTGGCGTCAAAAAAATGCTAGTGCAAAAGGTAAAATGGAAACATATAAATTAGATAATGTTTCTACGGACAGTTCTTTCTTGGAAATGTTAGACCAATTAAATGAACAATTAATCAATACTCAAAACGAGCCAGTTTCTTTTGATCACGACTGTCGTGAAGGTATTTGCGGAATGTGTTCGTTATATATTAATGGTCGTGCACACGGTCCAGACACTGGTACAACTACGTGTCAATTACATATGCGTAAATTTAAAGATGGCGAAACTATTTTTATTGAGCCATGGAGAAGTAAAGCGTTCCCAGTTGTAAAAGACTTAATGGTAGATAGAAGTGCTTTTGACAGAATTCAACAAGCAGGTGGATTCGTATCTGTAAATACTTCTGGTAGAACTATAGATGCTAATGCAACCCCAATTAACAAACAAGATGCAGACAAAGCATTTATGGCAGCTGCTTGTATCGGATGTGGTGCCTGTGTGGCGACTTGTAAAAACGGTTCAGCTATGTTATTCGTTGGTGCTAAAGTTTCTCAATATGCATTATTACCACAAGGAAAAGTAGAAGCTACAGAACGAGTATTAAATATGGTACGTCAAATGGACGAAGAAGGTTTCGGAAATTGTACCAATACCGGTGCTTGTGAAGTAGAATGTCCTAAAGGAATTTCTTTAGAAAACATCGCTCGTATGAATAGAGAATATTTAAAAGCAAGTGTACTTTAATTAGAACACAACTTTTTTAAAATAAAAAACGCATTCAAATTGAATGCGTTTTTTTGTTATTTTAATTCCAATTCCTGATCTACATCCCAATTAGCTCTTACGTCAATTAAACCGGGAAAATAAATCATTTCTTCGGGTTGTAATTTTGTTTTAAAGTTTCCTGAATCCCAAATTTTATTTTTGTTGTCATCGTAAAACAAGCGTACTTGATAGTTGCTTGGCTGAATGGCTTCAAAATATAATTCAGTTTCTTTAGTACAGTATTTTTCGCTAACGATATCTCCAGAAGTATTTAAAATTTGTAACACATACGGAAATCTATTGATGTTTTTCAATCGCAATTTTAAATTCCCAAAATCGCTTATCGCACCTTTGTCAAAGGTAAATTTTAAACTATCAGACTGGGTTTCGTATTCATCTTCTATGGCACCAGGCAGTAACTCGAGTTCGTATTTTTCGTTTTCTTCTTGTTTAAAATCAAAAGAAATCAATTGCTCAAAATCGTTAATTTGTGTTGTGAAGGAGACTGAAGTACTATCTTTTTTTCTCAGAAATATTTTCTCAGCATTTATTTTTTTAATTGGCGTAGTGGTTTCTAAACTAAGTTTTTCGTTAAATTGGAATTTTTTATTAGCAAAAAGTGTGACTTTTAATGAATCTGCTTCTTTTAGCTTTTTTAATTTTACCAAATAGTTTTTCACATAGTTTTCAGATTTCACAAGGATTTGTATAGAATCTTTAGCTTCTTTAGGCATAAAAACTTGTAAAGTATCCGATTTTCCATTTGCTGATTTCGCAAATCGTAAAGGTGTTTCAATGTTATTTTTTTTATAAAATAGTTTCACATTGTTAGCATTGCCTTCGTAACCTAAAAACAATTTGTTGTTGCTTTCCAGTGTGGGCGAATAGGTTTTGATTTCGTTTTTTTCAGCAAATAATTTTAAAGTATAACTACTATCTGAAGGAATTTTTATTTTTTCCTTTTTAAAGGCAATTTTTTCCGATTTTGCCTGATAATTGTAATTGTTATTTTTGTCTTTTAAAGCCACTAAATAATAGTTACCCTCTTTTATGTTTTCAATAGTAAACTTCGTGTTTTTTTCTAAAGTATTGGTAATATAAACGGGTTTGTTTTTATAAACTAGCGTGTCATTATAAGTTTCAGCGTCATATAACATCACGGTTACAAATTCATCTGTTTCTTTTTCAAATGCGTCTACAATTTCACCAGAAACCTTTAAAGAATCAACAAATGCTCCTGTCGAAAACACATATTTAAATTGCGAATACGGGATGCCTTCGTTATAATCTGTAATACTTTGTCCAAAATTAAAACTGTAGGTAGTATTCGGTTTTAATTCTTCATTTAAAGTAATTGAAATGAATTTACTTGCACTTCCTTGTGGCACAATTGTTGGATTTTTTGCCATTGGTGGCGAAACAATCAACTGTTTATTAATGTCTTTTACTTTTATGTATTCGCTAAAATCAATTTTAATAGTTTTTCCAGAAAAATTGGTTTCATAATTTTTCGGTGTACTTTTTACAATAACGGGTGCTATACTATCTTTTGGGCCACCAGAAACCATACCTCTTTTGGCACAACTGATAAATACAAGAGAAATTATAGTAAGAAGTAATATGATTTTTTTCATTAATTATGTAGCTATTTAATCCTGCAAAGTAACAATTATATTCATTCGCATCATAATATTTAAATAAATTTTATGATTGTGTATATGCCATAGTTACGATGCTAATTTTAGTATTTTTTATTTTTAATATTTCTTTAGCACACGCTTCAATAGTGGAGCCAGTTGTAAAAATATCATCTACAAGTAGAATGTGCTTCCCTTCAATTTTGTGAGCGTTTTCAATAGAAAATACATTTTTATTGGTTTCTAACCGATTTTCTTTTGATTTTTGAATTTGTGATTTTAAGTTTTTAGATTTAATTAATACATCATCAATAATCGGAATGGCTAAGTTTTTTTCAAGCGATTCACAAAAAGTTGTGACTTGATTGTATCCTCTCTCGTGAAGACGTTTTTTATGTAAGGGCACAGGAATTATTCCATCAACATCATTAAAAACAGGCAAATCTAATACGTTTTTTGAAAAAATATCTCCTAAAAAAGTGCCGATTTCTTGCTGGTTTTTATATTTTAAATTGTGCATTAATTGTTGTGCAATCCCTTTTTTTCTAAAATATAATAACGAAGCACCAAATTCAAAAGGCACTATGCCATAAAAAACTTTATGAATTTCAGTTTCTTTTAAAAGATGATGATGGGTAAGTGGTAAATTATGTATACACTGCGTGCAAATTATTTTTTCATTTTTTAAAAGTAATTTCGAACAGCCATTACAAAATGCAGGAAATACCACGTTTAACAGATTTTTATGTATTTGGTCGAAAAATTTTATCATATTAAAACATTAGTTTTACTTTAGTAAAAATATTTAGAATGTCTTCAAAAAGAAACAACAACACCTATAAGGTCGCTATACTTTTATTGTCAATTTTTTTACTGCTTGTGTTATTTAAAAGTTATAAAGATAACAAATCTGCTAAAGAACTACAAGACACATTAAAACAAGAAACATTAATTACGCAAAGTCAATTATCAGAAATACTTACGAAGTACGATTCTGTTTCGAGTTTATATAATAATTTTGATGAAAGTTTTCAGGATTTGTCTATAAAAGTGTCTGATTTAAAAGATCCTAAAAAGAATATTAAATTTAAGAATTTATCGGAATTAAATAAGGAAATTGATCAAATAAAGGATTCAATTAAAATACTGAAAGAAAAATTAAAGCAAATAGAAAAACTTAGAACGTTAATTAAACCAGAAGTAAAAACTCCAAAAATTACTGAAAATACGGCTTTAAAAGATGCTAAGTTTGAAGTAACTAATTTGCAAGTAAAAGGGGTTAAGTTTCTTACAGATAATAAAACACCAAATAAAGTAAAGCCAATTGAACAAATTAGAGTTTGCTTTACAGTTGACAGAAATAAATTAATTTCTACTGGCGAAAAAGAATTTTTTGTACAAGTCGTAAATCCTAAAAACGATATCGTTTCTGTGGAAGAATTGACCTTTGAAAATAATAATATTACTTTAAAATACAGTAAATTAGTAAAGTTTGAATACCAGCAACAAATAACAGATGTTTGCAGTTATGTCGATTTAGAAAAGAACAAAACGGTAAAAGGAAGATATATTGTAAACTTATATTCAGGAACTACTAAAATTAGTTCAACCATTTTCAATTATAATTAAAAAATTACTTTTTTAATTCCTTTCCTATTTTTACTTTTGCAATATGGCAAAACAAGAAGACTTATTTAAGAATGTAGTTTCGCATGCAAAAGAGTACGGATTTATTTTCCCTTCTAGCGAAATTTACGATGGTTTAAGTGCGGTATATGATTACGCACAAAACGGTGTAGAATTAAAGAAAAATATTAGAGAATATTGGTGGAAATCCATGGTGCAAATGCATGAAAATATTGTTGGTTTAGATGCTGCAATATTAATGCATCCTACCACTTGGAAGGCTTCTGGCCATGTTGATGCATTTAACGATCCATTAATTGACAATAAAGATTCAAAAAAAAGATATCGTGCAGATGTTTTAATTGAAGATTATGCCGAAAAATTAAACATTAAAGCACAAAAAGAAATAGAAAAAGCAAAGGCGCGTTTTGGTGCTGCTTTTAACGAACAAGAATTTATTACTACAAACTCAAGAGTTCTTGAATATTTATCTAAAAAGAACGAAATTTTAGCCAGAATGGCGAAAAGTTTAGATGCTGGAGATTTAGACGATGTAAAACTTTTAATTGAAGAATTAGAAATCGCTTGTCCAGATTCTGGATCTCGTAATTGGACAGAAGTACGCCAGTTCAACTTAATGTTTGGCACTAAATTAGGCGCTTCAGCTGACACGGCGATGGATTTATACTTACGTCCAGAAACGGCACAAGGTATTTTCGTTAACTTTTTAAATGTTCAAAAAACAGGCCGTATGAAAATTCCTTTTGGAATTGCACAAACGGGTAAAGCGTTTAGAAATGAAATCGTCGCAAGACAATTTATTTTCCGAATGCGCGAATTTGAACAAATGGAAATGCAGTTTTTCGTGAAGCCAGGTGAAGAAATGAAATGGTACGAATACTGGAAAACTACGCGATTAAATTGGCACAAATCATTAGGATTAGGTGCTGAAAATTATCGTTTTCACGACCATGAAAAATTAGCACACTACGCAAATGCAGCTGCAGATATTGAATTTAATTTTCCTTTCGGATTTAAAGAATTAGAAGGAATTCATTCTCGTACAGATTTCGATTTAAAAGCACACGAGCAATTTTCGGGTAAAAAATTACAATATTTTGATACTGAAGAAAATAAAAACTACGTGCCTTATGTAGTGGAAACATCCGTTGGTTTAGACAGAATGTTTTTGGCGGTATTTTCAAAAGCATTACAAGAAGAAACATTAGAAGATGGCTCTACTCGTACTGTATTGCGTTTACCTTCTGTTTTAGCGCCTACAAAGGCTGCTGTGTTACCTTTGGTTAAAAAAGATGGGTTACCAGAAATTGCCAAGGAAATTATGGAAGAATTAAAATGGGATTTCAACGTAGCCTATGATGAAAAAGATGCTGTTGGCCGTCGTTACAGACGTCAAGATGCTTTAGGAACACCATTTTGTATTACTGTAGATCATCAAACTGTGGAAGACAAAACTGTCACCATTCGTTATAGAGACACGATGCTTCAAGAACGTGTGGCAATTGCCGATTTGAAAAATATTATTGACAAAGAAGTTTCCGTTAGAAACTGGTTAATGAAAATGTAATACGCTCAGCATAAATAAAAAAACGCCAAATTCATTGAATTTGGCGTTTTTTTTTATTTTTTAGCATTTTGGTGTTTTTCTAGCCTAGCTAAAATTCGATTGTGCATGTGTTTGTAATTGTTCACTTCTGCAGCGTAATATCTGTTATTTTGATGATACGTAGCACTATCTATTTTGTATTTTTTGTAAATATAGTCTTTAGCTTCAATTTTATTTGCTTGTAAAATTTCTGGGGCATTACTATTAGCGGCTTGTAAAATTGCTATATCATATAAAATATTCTCCATAGTTTCTTCATTCAAAAGTTTTTTCGGAGGTTTTACGGGATTTTCGCTACAAGCAAATAATCCAAAAAAAACGGTTAAATATATTATTTTTTTCATCTAGTTTTATTCTCTATCAAAAGTTAACCTTTGTCCAGCTATAATATCCTTTACCTTTCCATTGGCATAAGCCAGTTTTCCATTCACAAATGTATGCGTCACTCTCGATTTAAAATTAATTCCTTCAAATGGCGACCAGCCACATTTTGCAATAATATTTTCTTTTTTTACATTCCAAGGCATGTGTGGATTCACTATAACTAAATCGGCAAAATAACCTTCTTTGATAAAACCACGATTTTCAATTTTGAAAATTTTCGCTGGATTATGACACATTTTTTCAACGATCTTTTCTATAGAAATTTTACCATTAAAGTAGGACTCCATCATGGCTACTAAAGCATGTTGTACTAATGGACCTCCAGATGGGCAAGTTGTATATGGATTTGATTTTTCTTCTAAAGCATGAGGCGCATGGTCTGTAGCAATTACATCTATTCTATCATCTAAAAGTGCTTTCCAAAGCGCGTCCTTATCTTCTTTCGTTTTAACAGCTGGATTCCATTTAATTAATGAACCTTTGGTTTCATAATCTGCATCTGTAAACCACAAATGGTGAATACAAACTTCAGCTGTAATTTGCTTTTTTTCGAGCGGAATTTTATTTGTAAATAAGTCTAATTCTTTAGCCGTTGAAATATGAAAAACATGCAATCTTGCTCCAGTTTTTTTAGCCAATTCAATAACTCTAACAGTAGATTCGTAACAAGCTGCTACACTTCTAATTTCTGGGTGTTTTTCTACTGGAATGTCATCACCGTAGATTTCTTTGTATTTCGCAAGGTTATTTTTTACAATGGTTTCGTCTTCGCTATGAACGGCTATTAAAAGCTTCGTGTTAGAAAATATTTTTTCTAACGAGGCTGAACTATCCACTAACATGTCACCTGTAGAAGAACCTAAAAACAGTTTTAAACCTGCTACATTTTTAGGATTGGTTTTTAAAATTTCTTCTAAATTATCGTTAGTACCACCCATCATAAAAGAATAGTTGGCGTGTGATGTTTTGGAAGCAATTTGATATTTTTCTTCTAAAAGCTCCTGAGTTACTGCATTCGGTACCGTGTTGGGTTGTTCAATATAAGAAGTGATTCCCCCAGCAACGGCAGCTTTACTTTCTGATGCGATGTCGCCTTTGTGCGTAAGTCCAGGTTCTCTAAAATGAACTTGATCATCAATAACACCAGGTATTAAAAAACTTCCTTCTGCATCAATAATTATACACTCCGAGGATTTTGCACTTATATTATCTGCAATCTGACGGATAATTTCATTCTCAATTAATACATCTCCTTCAAAGACGCTCCCTTCATTTACAATTCTTGCATTTTTAATTAAAAATGTACTCATTTATAGTTTGTTAAATATTTTTCTAATTCGTAACATAATCACCCCAATTACAGCTTCACGGATAATGGCGCCGCTCATTTTAGATTCGCCTAAGGTTCTGTCTGTAAAAATAATAGGAACTTCTTCAATCTTAAATTTATTTACAAAAGCACGATATTTCATTTCTATTTGAAATGCATATCCTACAAACTTAATTTTATCAATATTTATTGTTTCTAAAACATTTCTTTTATAACAAATAAAACCAGCTGTGGCATCATGAATTTGCATTCCGGTAATAAATTTTACATAAACCGAAGCAAAATAAGACATCAAAACTCGGTTTAAAGGCCAGTTAACCACGTTTACACCTTTAGAATATCTTGAGCCAATTGCCACATCAGCGCCGTTTTGACAAGCCAAATATAATTTTTCTAAATCGTTTGGATTATGAGAAAAATCGGCATCCATTTCATAAATATATTGATAATTATGCGAAAGCGCCCATTTAAACCCATGCACATAAGCAGTTCCTAAACCAGATTTTTTTGTTCTAACTTCTAAAAATAATTTTTCCGGATACTGTTTTTGTAATTCAGCTACTTTATTAAATGTTCCGTCGGGCGAATTATCATCCACAATTAAAACGTGGAAGCTTGAAGGCAATTGAAAAACAGCATGGATAATCCGCTCTATATTTTCAATTTCGTTGTATGTAGGTATAATTACTATTCCTGCTGACATTGTTACTTTTATTACTTTACAAAATTAAGTTATTTTTACATTTATTTTCTTAATAATTTTATAATTTATTTGAGTTATTTTTTTTGTTACTTTTGCAGTATGAATATTTTGCAATTATCAGAACGAATTTTAGTTAATAAAGATTGGGCAACCGTATTATTTGTGTTGGCAATTTCTATTGTAGCGCTTAATAAAACTGTTTTTTCGGTTCGATTTAACGAATTTATAAAATTAGGATATTCAGACAAGTACAATAAAGTATATAAAGACACAAATAATTTATTGAGTTGGTTTACCATTTCTATGTTTGTTATTCAATTACTTTCATTTTCGTTTTTTATTTTGTTGCTGTTAAGTTATTTTAATTACACTCAAACCGATAATTATATTACATATATTCAAATTATTACTTTTTTGTTTGTTTTTATTTTGTCTAAGTTTTTAATTGAAAAAATTATAGGCACAACTATTAATTCGGAAAGTTTAGTGGATCAATTTAACTTAATAAAAGTCAATTATCGCGCTTTTTTAGGGTTTGTATTATTGCCGATTAATATTATTTTGTATTATAATTCTTGGCCTATAAAAGCGGTTTTTTATATTTTTTTAACTATTTTTTTACTATATAATGTTTTCACTTATTATTTTTTAGTAAAAACATATCAAAAGACTATTTTAGGCAATTTATTTTATTTTATTTTATATCTTTGCACGCTTGAAATACTACCATATTATTTCATGTATTATTGGGTAACGAAAAATTAGGAATTTGTTAGATATGTCAAATTTGAAAGTAAAAACGATTTTGGTTTCGCAACCAGAGCCTAAAGTGGATAATTCTCCATATCACGATTTACAAAATAAATTTAAGGTTAAAATTGATTTTAGACCTTTTATTCATGTTGAGGGTGTTTCTGCAAAGGAAGTAAGAACGCAAAAAATTGATTTAAATAATTTTACAGCAATTATTTTTACAAGTAAAAATGCAATAGATCATTTTTTTAGAGTAGCTGAAGAAATGAGATATAAAATTCCTGAAGATTTAAAATATTTTTGTCAATCGGAAGCAGTTGCGTTTTACTTACAAAAATATGTTGTGTACAGAAAACGTAAAATTTACGTAGGTCAGAAGGATTTTGCTGACTTAGCACCACTTATAAAAAAATATAAAGACGAAAAGTTTTTATTGCCGAATACAGATCAATTGAATCATGATGTGCCACAAACATTAGATGGTTTAAAAGTTGATTGGAAACAAGGTATTTTCTATAAAACTGTAATGAGTGACTTATCTGATTTAAAAGATGTGTATTATGATGTTTTGGCTTTTTTTAGTCCAACAGGAATAAAATCATTGTTTAAGAATTTCCCAAATTTTGAGCAAAATAATACGAGAATTGCTGTATTTGGACCAACCACTCAAAAAGAGGCTTTAGATCATGGATTACGAGTTGATATTTTAGCTCCTGCGCCAGGAACACCATCAATGACAGGTGCTTTGGAAAAATATGTTGCGGAAGCAAATAAAGGTAAATAATTTTATTATTTATATATTTAAAAAGCGTTCAATTCTGAACGCTTTTTTTGTGATATAAAAAAACGCCTTGATTTACATGACGTTTTAAAAGTAGGATATTTTTGGTAGTATATTATAATTTAGGACCTGCTTCTACTAAAGCAGCACCTTCTTCATTGTCTGTATATTGTACAAAATTCTTAATAAAACGACTCGCTAAATCTTTAGCTTTTGTATCCCATTCTGAAGCATTTGCATAGGTATTTCTTGGATCTAAAATTGAAGCATCAACATCATGTAAAGCAGTAGGTACTTCAAAATTAAAAACAGGTACAGTAGTAGTGGCTGCTTTTTCAATTGAACCATCTAAAATGGCATCAATTATAGCTCTTGTGTCTTTAATAGATATTCGTTTACCAGTTCCATTCCAACCGGTATTTACCATGTATGCAGTAGCTTTATGTTCCTCCATCTTTTTAACTAACTCTTCTCCATATTTTGTTGGATGTAAAGTTAAAAAAGCTTTTCCAAAACAAGCCGAAAACGTTGGTTCTGGTTGTGTAACCCCTCTCTCAGTTCCTGCTAATTTTGCGGTAAATCCTGATAAAAAATAATATTTTGTTTGTTCAGGCGTTAATTTTGAAACTGGTGGCATAACCCCAAAAGCATCTGCGGTTAAAAAGATAACTTTATTAGCATGTCCTGCTTTTGAAATTGGTTTTACAATATTGTCTATATGATAAATAGGATAAGAAACACGTGTATTTTGTGTTACGGAACCATCTTTAAAATCTATTTTTCCATTTGCGTCAACCGTAACATTTTCTAATAAGGCGTCTTTTTTTATAGCTTTAAAAATATCAGGTTCGTTAGCCGCACTTAAATCAATAGTTTTTGCATAGCAACCGCCTTCAAAATTAAACACGCCATCATTATCCCAGCCGTGTTCGTCATCACCAATTAATTCGCGTTTAGGGTCAGTAGATAATGTTGTTTTTCCTGTTCCAGAAAGCCCGAAGAAAACGGCTACATCGCCATCTTTTCCTTTATTTGCAGAACAATGCATCGATGAAATTCCTTGTAAAGGTAAATAGTAATTCATTAAGGCGAAAAGTCCTTTCTTCATTTCTCCACCATACCAAGTCCCACCAATTAATTGAATTTTTTCAGATAAGTTAAAGGCAACGTACACTTCCGAATTTAATCCGTGTGCAGCGTAGTCTTTAAAAGATGTTTTAGAACCATTCATCACTACGAAATCTGGTTCGCCAAAATTTGCTAATTCTTCTTTCGTTGGTCTGATAAACATATTTGTTACAAAATGCGCTTGCCAAGCCACCTCCATAATGAAACGAACTTTTAAACGTGTGTTTTCATTTGCACCACAAAACGCATCTATTACAAAAAGTCTTTTTCCAGATAATTGTGTAGATGTAGTTTCTTTTAAGGCATTCCAAGTTTCTGTTGAAATTGGTTTGTTATCGTTCACCGCTTTTTCAGAATTCCACCAAATGGTATTTTCAGTTGTGCTGTCTTTTACTATATATTTGTCTTTAGGGGAACGACCTGTAAATTCACCCGTCATAACATTAACGGCGCCAAGTTCTGTTAATTGCCCTTTTTCATAACCTTGTAGGTTGTCATTTAACTCTTCATTATAAAGTAAATCGTATGAGGGGTTATATACGATTTCAGTAACATTTTTGATTCCATATTTTTCTAACGAAATCGATTTCGTAAATTGAGCGTAGGTATCCATAAAATTATTAGTTATGTTGCTTTTATTTAAAGTGCAAAATTAAACAATAATTTGACAATTACGCGGTTTCTGTTATTTTTTCGTAAAAATTGCGTAAAATAAATACCCCCAAGATAGGATAAGAAGTAGACCTCCTATTGGTGTTATAGGCCCAATTAGTTTTGTTTTAATTCCAGTTAAGCCATTAGTTGTTAGTACATAAATGGAACCTGAAAAAAAGAACACACCCGTTAAAGTCAAATAAAATATGATTGTTTTTTCCTTTAAGGTAATAATTTGCGTTGCGCCAATGAACAATAAAAACAAGGCGTGATACATTTGATATTTCACACCTGTTTCAAAAGAATTTAATTGTTCAACAGTAAGTGATTTTTTTAAGGCATGTGCACCAAAAGCTCCAAATATAATAGCTAAAAAGCCCAAAGTACATGCTGCAAGTAGAATTTTCTTTTCCATGGATTGTGTTTTAACTCTTCACAAATATAATAAACTTCAAATCAAGTTTTTTTATAAATGCGGCTTTTTATTTTTTAGAAATATAACATTTCATTACCTTCGTGTGATATTATAGTAAAATGAGAAAGATACTTATTATAGGAGCGGGAAGATCTGCCTCTTCACTTATAAAATATTTATTAGATAAATCAGAAGCTGAAAATTTGCTACTTACAATAGCTGATTTATCCGAAGCATTAGCCAATAAGAAAACGGGAAATCATAAAAATGCACGTGCCATTTCTTTTGATGTTTGTAATGACGAACAACGTAAACAAGAAATTCAACAAGCGGATATTGTAATTTCAATGTTGCCGGCTCATCTTCATGTTGAGGTAGCCAAAGACTGTGTTTTCTATAAAAAAAATATGATTACGGCTTCGTACATTAGTGAAGAAATGAAAAGTTTAGATTCTCAAGCTAAAGAAAACCAAATTGTATTGATGAATGAAATTGGTTTAGATCCAGGAATAGACCACATGAGTGCCATGAAAATTATGGACGAAATTAAAAGTAAAGGCGGAAAAATTATTCTTTTCGAATCTTTTTGTGGTGGATTAGTGGCTCCTGAAAGCGATACCAATTTGTGGAATTATAAATTCACATGGAATCCAAGAAATGTAGTTTTAGCGGGTCAAGGCGGCGCGGCAAAATTCATACAAGAAGGCACTTATAAATATATTCCTTATCATAAATTATTTAGAAGAACCGAATTTTTAGAAGTAGAAGGTTTTGGGCGATTTGAAGCTTACGCCAATAGAGATTCCTTAAAATACAGAGAGGTTTATGGATTAGAGGCAGTAGATACTTGTTATCGTGGAACCATTAGAAGAGTAGGTTTTTCAAAAGCTTGGGATGTTTTTGTGCAATTAGGAATGACAGATGACACCTATATTATTGATGATTCTGAAAACATGAGTAACCGAGATTTTGTGAATTTATTTTTGCCTTATCACCCAACGGACTCTGTGGAAATTAAATTCAGACATCAATTAAAAATTGATCAAGACGATGTAATTTGGGACAAACTTATGGAGTTAGATTTGTTTAGTAAATCGGTAGTTACGGGTTTAAAAAATGCCACTCCAGCTCAGATGTTAGAAAAAATACTGTCGTATAAATGGACATTACAACCAGAAGATAAAGATATGATTGTGATGTATCATAAAATAGGTTACGAACTAAATGGTGAGCAAAAACAAATAGATGCAACAATGGTTTGTTTGGGCGACGATCAAACGTATACCGCAATGGCCAAAACTGTGGGATTACCCGTAGCCATTGCCACTTTGAAAATATTAAACGGAGAAATATCAACTACTGGCGTACAATTACCAACTGCAAAAGAAGTGTATCTACCAATTTTAGAAGAATTAGAACAATATGGCGTGGTTTTTAAAGAATTTGATGTGCCTTATTTTGGATACGATTACTATAATTAAATAAAAAAATCCAAATTCCGAAATTGTTCCGAAATTTGGATTTACTATTTTAGGTTTTTAAGAATTAATCTCTGGATCCTAATATTCTATATGCCCAATATAATAAAGAAGCTAAAGCACCTAAAGCGGCAACTAAATACGTTCTGGCAGCCCATTTTAAAGAATCTTCGGCACCAGCATATTCTTCTTGACCTAGCATATTTTTGTTTTTCAACCAAGCCAAAGCACGATTACTTGCATCATATTCAACAGGCAAAGTAATAAAACTAAATGCTGTTGCCACAGCCATTAAGGCCAAACCTGCAACTGCTACATAAAAGCCAATTCCAGATTTTGAAGCGAATCCTAAAATAATTCCACCCATAATTAACCATTGCGACATACTTGACGACACATTAACCATTGGCACCATTTTAGAACGCATCGTTAGCCATTCGTAGGCTTGTGCGTGTTGTACCGCGTGTCCAACTTCGTGAGCGGCTACTGCTGCAGCTGCTGCATTTCGTTGGTTATATACGGCTTCTGACAAATTTACTGTTTTATCAGCAGGATTGTAATGGTCTGTTAATCTTCCTGGAGTGGAAATCACTTTTACATCACTTATTCCGTGATCAGCAAGCATTTTTTCTGCAATTTCGGCACCAGACATCCCATTTCTTAAGGTAAGTTTCGAGTAATGCTCAAATTTGCTTTTTAAACGAGAACTTACTAACCAACTAAAAAGAGCAATTGCTCCAATTAAAATCATATAAGGTAAATCAAACATAGTATTTAATTTTAAAAATTTAAAGTTACTAAATAAATATCAAATTATGAGCCAAATTTAAAAAATGACAGTTTGACATTTGTTTGTTTTAGACAAATGTAAAAAATGCCATTTGTATTATCGATTACATTTTATTCGTATGTCTTAAAATACTAAACCTACTACAAAACGATTATTATTTCTTTCATTAATTGAATTTGCGATATTTCCGTAATCAGACTTCCATTTTCCATTGGTAAAAGCCAATTCATAAGCGCAATTCAATCTGACTTTATAAAATTTATCTTTAAATAGATATATTGATAAAGATGGGCCTGCATAAAACATTTGATTTCTTATAGATAACAAACCACCATTTGTATTAGGATTTAAATTATTAAAATCAATAGTGTTGTTTTTAGAGTACAAATCTACTTCTGAAGAGGTTCCTGCTAAACTTAACCCAGAAGTAAATGCAAAATTAGTTTTGTTAATCAGATTATAATGAAAGCGAATACGTCCCGTAAAATGCATATTCTTATTCTTTGATGATAAATTCTCTTTTTTATTTTCTCCAAATCCAAATTCAAAATCAGAAGAATATTTTTTCCCAAAAACATTAAAGCCAAAAATAAATTCTGCCGGGCTGTTATCTAAAAGAACAACATTTGATGCTTGTAAATTTCTATTAAGATTTAAATTGTCTTGAATATGCGCATTAACTCCAATGTAAAAAGTAGCCTCTGCATTACTTTTTTTGTTTTCTTCATTTTTTTCTTGAGCCGTTCCAAATTGAAAAGCAACCAAAACCACTAAAAGTATAAATTTTCTCATTTTGATTAATTATTTAAATGTTATTTTAACAAAATTAAAATCAGGAAAGCTAAAATCTATTAATAATTTGTTAAAATAACTTTATCCCACCAAATTAATAATTTTCCCTGGTACAATAATCACTTTATTTGGCGTTCTGCCTTGTAATTGTGTTTGTGTGCGTTCATCGGCCATTACGATTTCTTCAATTTGTGCAGCGGTTAAATCCAAAGGTAACTTAATCGTAAAACGCATTTTTCCATTAAACGAAACTGGATATTCTTTTTCAGATTCAACCAAATATTTTTCTTCAAATTTTGGAAAAGCAACTGTTGCAATTGAACCTTCGTGACCTAATGCACTCCATAATTCTTCTGCAATATGTGGCGCATACGGCGAAACTAAAATAGCTAAAGGCTCTAATATAGCACGATGATTACATTTTAATTGTTGCAATTCGTTCACGCAAATCATAAATTGAGAAACCGATGTATTGAATGAGAAATTCTCAATGTCTTCGGTTACTTTTTTAATAGTTTTATGTAACGATTTATACATTTCTGCAGTTGGTTCATCGTTTACAATAACCGAACCGTTATCATCAAAATACAAACGCCATAATTTTTTCAAGAAACCAGAAACACCTGTAATTCCAGCTGTATTCCAAGGTTTAGATTGCTCTAAAGGCCCTAAAAACATTTCGTACAAGCGTAAGGTATCGGCACCATATTCATCACAAATATCATCTGGTGAAACTACATTATACTTTGATTTCGACATTTTTTCTACTTCGCGACCCACAATGTATTTGCCGTCTTCTTCTGGAATGAATTCAGCATCTTTATAATCAGTATATAATGGATGTGATTTGAATTTTACGATGTCTAATTCATTAGTGATGTCATTGATACAAGATAAATCGACGTGGATTGGAGTAAAATGTGACATTTGTGTCTTACTTGATAAAATCAGTTGATTTCCAATGATATTGTTTAAAATTTCAATGTCATTTATTAGCATTGTTTCAGCTTTAATTGATTTATCAATGAGGCTTTTTGATATAAAAATTACTTTTCTATTTTCTCCTTCACTAATTCCATATTCCCATCTATACACATAAGCACTCATTCCCAAAATCATTCCCTGATTGATCAATTTTTTAAATGGTTCTTCGGTAGGTGCATAGCCTCTGTCTTTTAAGAATTTATTCCAAAAACGAGAGTACAATAAATGTCCCGTAGCATGCTCGCTTCCACCAATGTATAAATCAACGCTTTCCCAGTATTTTAAAGCGTCTTCGCTCGCAAAGTCGTTTTCATTTTGCGCATCCATATAGCGCATCCAATACCAAGAAGAACCTGCCCAACCTGGCATCGTGTTCAATTCTAACGGGAATACAGTTACATTATCTATCAACTCACAACTCACAACTCCTGACTTTTCAATATCCCAAGCCCAAACCGTTGCGTTTCCTAATGGCGGTTGCCCGTCTTCTGTGGGTAAGTATTTTTCTACTTCTGGTAATACAATTGGCAAGTGTTTTTTGTCTATCATTTGTGGTAAGCCATTCACATAATATACTGGAAAAGGTTCGCCCCAATAACGTTGGCGAGAGAAAACAGCATCACGTAAACGGTAATTTACTTTGGCATTTCCTGCACCAATTTCTTCTAAAGCTTCGATGGCTTTTTTCGTTCCGTTTTTATAATCTAATCCGTTTAAGAAATCAGAATTTACCAATTCGAATCCGCCTTTTTCACCATATGCGGCTTCTGAAATATCTTGGTTGAAAATATTTTTTATTTCGGGCATTCCGTGCGTTCCTTTGAAGAAATTCGCGAAAGCATAATCACGCTCATCGCCACAAGGAACCGCCATAACGGCACCTGTTCCATAACCGGCCAAGACATAATCGCCAATCCAAACTGGAATGGGTTCTTTAGTAAACGGATGTTCGGCATATGCACCTGTAAATACTCCTGAAATGGTTTTTACATCGGCCATTCTTTCTCTTTCTGAACGTTTAGCTGTAGCTTCCACATAAGCTTCCACCGCTGCTTTTTGTTCTGGAGTGGTAATTTGCGCCACCAATTCGTGTTCGGGTGCCAATGTCATAAAGGTAACTCCGAAAATCGTGTCAGGTCTTGTCGTAAACACTTCAACTTGAAACTTGGAACCTGAAACTTGAAACTTAACTGTAGCTCCGACTGATTTTCCAATCCAATTTCGTTGTGATTCTTTAATGGATTCACTCCAATCGATATCGTTTAAACCTTGTAATAAGCGTTCCGCGTAAGCAGAAATTCGCATCGACCATTGTGTCATTTTCTTACGAACTACGGGATGTCCACCACGTTCTGAAACGCCGTTTACAATTTCGTCATTCGCTAAAACGGTTCCTAATGCAGCACACCAGTTTACTTCGGTTTCGGCTAAATAGGTTAATCTATATTGTAATAAGATTTTTTGTTGTTGTTCGGATGAAAATGAGTTCCATTCTGCTGCTGAAAACGACACGATATTTTCATCGCAAACGGCATTAACTTGCGTATTTCCGTTTTTCTCAAATTCTTGCATTAAGGTGCAAATGCTTTCCGCTTTATCCGAGTTTTTATTGTACCAAGATTCGAATAATTGTATGAAAATCCACTGTGTATGCTTGTAATAGTCTGGATTTGACGTACGAACTTCTCTGCTCCAATCGAAAGAAAACCCAATTCTGTCTAATTGATTTCTATATCCTTGAATAACATTTCCCGATTTATCGACACCACCTTCAATATTCATTCTAGTTGTATCTGCAGGATGTTGCCCAGTTTGAATCGCATATTGTTCAGCTGGTAAACCAAAGGAATCGTACCCTTGCGGATGCAATACATTAAAACCTTGATGTCTTTTATAACGCGCTACAATATCAGAAGCGATATAACCTAACGGATGCCCCACGTGTAACCCTGCTCCCGATGGATAAGGGAACATATCTAATACATAGTATTTAGGTTTTTCCGAAGTGTTACTTGCTGCAAAAGTGTTATTTTTTGCCCAATATTGTTGCCATTTGGCTTCGATTTTTTCGTGGAAATATTTCATTTCTATTTTCTATAGTCTATTTTCAGATTTACATTATCGGTTTTAACCGAAAAATAAGGTGCAAATTTACATTTTTATATACTAATGTTAAAACTTTGTTGTTATATTCTGTGTAAACAAAATTTCTTTACTATTTTTACAGCATAATTAGTAAACTTATGGCACAATCATTTGAACAATATCAACGTAGAAGATTAATATCTTCTTATTTTTCAGTAGTTTTTAGTATTTTTTTAGTACTGTTTTTATTAGGAGCATTAGGTTTGTTTGTAATAAATTCTGAAAAAATTTCGAACGATTTTAAAGAAAACATTCCAATGAGTGTTTATTTTAAAGACGAAGCGAATGATACGATTCTAAATGCATTTGATACCGAATTGAAAAATTCAAAATTTATCAAATCGTACGATTTTGTAACCAAAGAAGAAGCTGCTAAAAACAATCCAGACATAGTTGGTAAGGATTTTATGGAGTTTTTAGGATTTAATCCGTTACAAAATTCTTTTGATATTCATTTAAAAAGTGATTATGTAACCAAAGATGAAATTAAAAAAATAGAAAATAATTTTAAAAGAAATGGCAATATTTCTGACATTATTTACGATAAAGAATTAGTAGAATTGGTTAACGAAAATGTATCTGAAATTAGTTTTTGGATTTTAATTATAAGCACGGTTTTAACTTTTGTAGCGATGCTATTAATTAACGGTTCGATTCGTTTGTCGGTTTACTCACATCGATTTACCATAAAAACGATGCAAATGGTTGGTGCTACAAAAACATTTATCAGAAAACCTTTTATAAAAACAAGTATTTTATTAGGAATAATTGGTGCCGTTTTAGCGATTATTGGATTGGTGTTTTTGGCGTTTTATATTGATGGTTTATTCCCAACTTTAGGAATTGCAAAAGATTACGCTTCCATTGCTATCGTTGCTTTTGGTGTATTGTTAATTGGGATTATTATTACTTGGTTGAGTACGTATTTTGCAACCACTCGTTTCTTAAATTTAAGAACGGACGATTTGTATTAATCTAGAGAAAAGGAATTAGTAAATAGTGAATAGCATTTTATAAAATTTATATGAAAGAAAATACTAAAAAGCCAGAATTTTTATTCAGTGCTACCAATTATAAAATATTAATTATCGGATTAGTGGTTATTGCTTTAGGATTCATTTTAATGAGTGGTGGTGCCAACGAAAATCCAAATGTATTTAATGAAGACGTATATAGCTTCAGAAGAATAAGATTAGCGCCAACGGTTGTATTAATCGGATTCGGAATTACAATTTATTCTATTCTTAAAAAAAGTAAATAGTAAGTAGTGATAAGTAATTAGCTTAACCTATTTTACTAATCACTATTAACTTTTCACTAATCACTTTCAAATGGATTTACTTCAAGCTATAATTATTGCCATTATTGAAGGCATAACAGAATATTTACCAGTTTCTTCTACAGGACATATGATTTTTGCCAGTTCTTATTTCGGAATTGAAAAAGAAGAATTTGTAAAATTATTTCAGGTTTCTATACAATTTGGAGCTATTTTGGCGGTGGTTGTATTGTATTGGAAAAAGTTTTTCGATTTTTCTAAGTTGCAATTCTTTATTAAATTGGCTTGTGCAGTTGTTCCTGCTTTAATTTTAGGAAAATTGTTTGATGATAAAATCGAAGCTGTTTTAGAACATCCTACACCTATTGCAATTGTATTAATTATTGGAGGAATAATTTTACTATTCGTAGATAGATTTTTCAAAAATCCTACCATTCATAAAGAAGAAGACATCACTATAAAAAAAGCAGTTACTATCGGTTTTTGGCAATGTTTAGCTATGATGCCAGGTACTAGTAGAAGTGCTGCAAGTATCATTGGAGGAATGCAACAAGGACTTAGTCGACAAGCGGCAGCGGAATTTTCATTCTTTTTAGCCGTGCCAACGATGTTAGCGGTTACTTGTTATTCGGTGTTTTTGAAAACGTATGATAAAAGTGGTTTAAAAGGTTTTGAGTTAATTTTGAAAACAGAAGACAATACTAAAATGTTTGTAATTGGAAATTTAGTTGCGTTTGTGGTAGCAGTTTTAGCTATTAAGTTTTTCATTGAAATAATTAAAAAATACGGATTTAAACCTTGGGGTTGGTACAGAATTATTGCTGGAATGCTATTGTTAGCGTACTTTAATTTTTACAAATAATGAAAGCAGAAGACTACCAAGAAGGACAAATTTTACTAATTGATAAACCACTAAAATGGTCGTCTTTTCAAGCCGTAAATAAATTAAAATTCGGATTAATAAAGGAATTAAAATTACCCAAAAAATTCAAAATTGGTCACGCCGGAACATTAGATCCATTAGCATCTGGTTTATTACTAATTTGTACCGGAAAATTCACCAAAAGAATTGAAGAATTACAAGGTCAAGCTAAAGAATATACTGGAACTATTACTGTAGGAGCAACCACACCTTCATACGATTTAGAAACAGAAATTAACGCCACTTTTCCAACAGAACACATCACAGAAGCTTTAATTTACGAAACGTTACCGCAATTTATTGGTGAAATAGATCAAAAGCCACCTGTTTTTTCAGCCATTAAAAAAGATGGAAAACGATTGTACGAATCAGCTCGTGCAGGCATTGAAGTGGAAATAAAAACCAGAAAAGTAACGGTTTCCGAATTTGAAATTACCAGAATTGCCTTACCCGAAATAGATTTCAGAATTGTATGCAGTAAAGGAACGTACATTCGCTCCATCGCTTACGATTTTGGATTGGCTTTACATTCTGGCGGACATTTAACGGCGCTTCGTAGAACAAAAATCGGTGATTATTCGTTGGAAAACGCTACGGAACCGGAGGCTTTTATTGAAGGATTGCAACAATCTCCTTCATTGTAGAAATTCCTTTATCGTCTAAATACCATTTTTGCAAAGCAATTTTTGCAGCTTCATCCACAATTCCGTGGTTTGCTTTATACTCGATAATTAGGTTTTTTGCACCTTCTGGTCGTGGTCCCCAATGATAGATTACATTCGAGTTTTGATCTAAAATTATCAATTTTGGAATGGATTTAGCACCATTGGTTAAAAATTGGTTCATCAAAGCATCATTTTCATCACGTAACACTATTTTTAAGCCAATGTTTTCAGAAGCTTCAGACATTAATTTTATTATTGGTAAAATCTGAGCGGCATCGCCACACCAGCCTTCTGAAATCACTAACCAAGTTTGTTTAGATTTTAAATTTTGTAGCGTTTTTTCTACTTCGATATCTAATTTGAGTGTCTTTTCTAAACGTTTCATGCGAACTTCATTCAATTCCGAATAGTGTAATAAATCCGCACTTTGTTCCTTTCCTGTCGATTTTCCTTCGCTAATTAATTTCGAAACAATAATTCGATATTCAGTATAAGAATAACTATTTTGTAAAGCAGATTGGATGATAGATTTCATAACGGATGAATTGTTTTTACAAATTTAAAAATAAATAATGAGCAATTGTGTATTATATGTTACATAGAATTGGAGTTTCTAAATTAAATTGTTTTTTTGATTGCAGATTATAATTATATTTGCAACACTAAAAACAACACCATGAGTTACAAAAGAATCCTTCTTAAATTAAGCGGAGAAGCCTTGATGGGCGAAAGACAGTACGGAATTGATCCGAAAACTTTAGCAGATTATGCTTCAGAAATCAAGCAAATTCACGATCAAGGTGTAGAAATTGCCATTGTTATTGGCGGTGGAAATATTTTTAGAGGTGTAGCAGGTGCAAGTAACGGAATGGATAGAGTACAAGGCGATTATATGGGAATGTTAGCTACAGTTATTAACGGAATGGCATTACAAGGCGCTTTAGAAGATGCTGGAATGCCAACTCGCTTACAAACCGCATTAAAAATTGAAGCTATTGCAGAACCTTACATCAAAAGAAGAGCTACAAGACACCTTGAAAAAGGCAGAATTGTAATTTTTGGTGCAGGAACTGGAAATCCATATTTTACGACTGATACAGCTGCCGTTTTAAGAGGAATTGAAGTAAATTGCGATGTTATTTTAAAAGGAACTCGAGTGGATGGTGTGTATACAGCCGATCCTGAAAAAGACCCAAGCGCCGTGAAATATGACACCATTACTTTTGATGATGTATTAGCAAAAGGATTAAATGTAATGGATACGACAGCTTTCACATTGAGCCAAGAAAATAAATTGCCAATTATTGTTTTTGATATGAATAAGAAAGGGAATTTATCAAAAATTTGTAACGGAGAAACAGTAGGAACAACAGTGACAATATAATTAGATTATTAGAATTTTAGACTACTTAGAATACATTTTAGTCTAACAATCTTTAATCTAAACATCTAAAAATCATAAAAAAATGACAGAAGAAATTAACTTTATTATTGATAGCGCAAAAGAATCTATGAATGGATCTGTAGCGCATTTAGAAAAAGAATTTTTAAACATTAGAGCAGGAAAAGCATCTCCGCAAATGTTAGGAAGTGTTTTTGTAGATTATTATGGGGCACAAACGGCATTGGCACAAGTGGCAAATGTTGTAGCTGTGGATGCCAGAACTTTAACAGTAACACCCTGGGAAAAAGCGATGTTACAACCTATTGAAAAAGCGATTATGATTGCTAATTTAGGGTTAAATCCAATGAATAATGGAGATAATATTATCATTAGTATTCCCGCTTTAACAGAAGACAGAAGACGCGAATTGGTAAAACAAGCTAAAGCAGAAGCAGAAGATGCCAAAGTAGGTATCAGAAACGCCAGAAAAGATGCCAATAGCGATATCAAAAAAGAAGAAAAAGACGGAACATCTGAAGACATCTGTAAAGTTGCGGAAGATTCCGTACAAAAACTTACAGATGCTTTTATTAAGAAAATTGATGAAATTTTTGTAGCTAAAGAAGCTGAAATTATGAAAGTATAATAATAAATAACTTTCAATATTAAAAATCCAAATTCCAATATGTAAAAGGAATTTGGATTTTTTATTTCATTTTCTCTATCAACGTTTTCAAATACACCTTCATATCTAAAAACTCAAAATCAATAGCGGTTTTAATTTTATTCGTATCGTGAATTTCTAAGTTATATAATGTGTTTATGGTTGCTTTTGTGAGCATTCGTTTTCTGAAAAACAGGGTTGTGAAAATAAACTCAAAGATTCGAATAATTTGCAATTCCCACTTTTTTATTTCAAATTTTGGTTTTTTTACTTTGTTTGCTGAGGTTCTCGAAGCCAAATTATCTGCAATACAATCAAACAATTCTTTGTAAGTTACATCTTCGGCAACTAAAATAAAGCGTTCTCCAGAAATGGTGCTTTTCATTAAAGTCGTCATCGCTTTTACAACATCTTCTACAGCTACAATTCCAAGTTTACCTTGCGTATAAAATAATTGTCCGTCTTTAACATTTTTGATAAATAAAGAACTGCCTTCTGTTGGAAATCCGTTCCCGAAAATCACACCTGGATTGACAATTACCACATCTAATCCTTCTTGAAACCCTCGCCAAACTTCCATTTCTGCGCCAAACTTTGAAATAGAATAATCGCTTCTTATAATTTCGTTGTTTCTTTCCGTTTCTTCATTTATAAATAAATTATGTTCCGTTCCGTTTCCTAAAGCTGAAATCGAACTTACATAACATAGTTTTTTTACATCTGAATATATGCAACAATTCACCACATTTGCGGTTCCAACAATATTGTTTTGATATAGTTTTTCTTCATCTTTTGGATTAAAAGAAACCATCGCCGCACAATGATATACATAAGAAACGTAAGTAAAAGCAGTTTCAAGTGCAGGAATATCTAAAATATCGGCATTAACCCAATCAATTTTTTCAAATTCCGAAAGCTTGTTTTCATTTTCGAATAATTTTTTAATGTGTAGAAGTTTTTTCTCCGATCTATATATTGCACGAATGGCATTCTCTTCTTGAGAAAGTTGCAATAATAAATGAAAACCAACTAAACCTGTTCCGCCTGTAACTAATATCATTTTGTAAAATTAGTGAAAAATTGAAATAAAAAACCGCTTTTATAAAGCGGTTTACATTCTCTTGGCAATTTTTTCAAAACTTTGTTTTTGCGCTAAAACACCAATTATTAAAATCGTTTTTTTATTTTCTTCAATTATGTAGTAAATGGTATATGGAAATCGGGAAACAAATCCTTGTCTAATGTCCATATGCTTTTTTTGATAATGCTTTGGATATTGATTTATATATTCGAATTCCTGATTTATTTTGTTTCTAAAATCTTCTCCTAAATCTGCATTAATTGTGGTGTACCATTTTTTTGCTTTTTGCAAATCTTTATAAACGATTGGTAGTAATTTTAACGCATATTTCATTACCATTTTTCCTTTACATCTGACCAACTTAAAACGTTATCAGGGTCTTTTTTATAAGCATCTAAACGTTTTTCTAATTCGATTTTATGCTCCAAAGGGATATTGGCTTTACCAGCTTTTTCTTTTTTTAAAATTTTTTCTAATTTTTCAAATGTTTCATTCTCTATTGAAAAAACTTCTTGTATAAAATTATATTTTCTAGTTGCGATATCCATAATTTTAATTTTTTAGAGACAAATATATAAAATACTACCTAATTTTAATTATAAATTTATCTAAAATTCGCATTTCTAAAACTCAAAAATTCGCCCTATATTTGCATTTTAAATGAACATTTGGAGATTATGAAGCACATTAGAATTATAGATTTATTAGAAAACACAAAAACGTTAAAAGAAGTAAACGCAAAAGGTTGGGTAAGAACGTTTAGAAACAATCAATTTATTGCGCTAAATGACGGTTCAACACTTAATAATATTCAGTGTGTGGTTGATTTTGAAAACACACCTGAAGAAACCTTAAAACGAATTACTACAGGTGCTGCAATTTCTGTGACTGGAACTTTAGTAGAAAGTCAAGGTGCTGGACAAAAAGTAGAAATTCAAGTGACCAAACTTGAAATTTTAGGCGATTCTGATGCGGAAAAATTCCCAATACAACCCAAAAATAAACCAAGTTTAGACTTTTTAAGAGAAAATGCACACTTGCGTACCCGAACCAATATGTTTGGTGCGATTATGCGTGTTCGCTCTACGTTGTCTTTCGCGGTGCATAAATATTTTCAAGAAAAAGGATTTGTGTATGTAAATACGCCAATTATTACAGGTTCTGATGCTGAAGGTGCTGGAGAAATGTTTCAAGTTTCGGCTTTGCCTTTTGATAACACACCAAGAACAGAAGACGGTAAAGTAAATTATAAAGAAGACTTTTTTGGGAAACAAACCAATCTTACGGTTTCTGGGCAATTAGAAGCAGAAACGTATGCCATGTCTTTAGGTCAAGTGTATACTTTCGGACCTACTTTTCGTGCAGAAAATTCAAATACGTCTCGTCATTTGGCTGAGTTTTGGATGATTGAACCAGAAGTAGCTTTCAATGATTTGGCTGCAAATATGGATTTAGCTGAAGATTTTATTCAAAATGTAATAAAATACACGTTAGATAAATGTCCTGAAGATTTAAAGTTTTTAGAAAATCGTTTATTAGAAGAAGAAAAAAACAAACCACAAGCGGAACGTAGCGAAATGGCTTTGTTAGAAAAATTAAATTTTGTTTTAGAGAATAATTTCAAACGTGTTTCCTATACTGAAGCTATTGATATTCTTAAAAATTCGAAACCAAATAAAAATAAAAAATTCCAATATTTAATTGACGAATGGGGTGCCGATTTACAATCAGAACACGAACGTTTCTTAGTAGAAAAACATTTCAAATGTCCTGTAATTTTATTTGATTATCCAGCTAAAATCAAAGCTTTTTATATGCGATTAAATGACGGAACCGAACCAGGAAAAGAAACCGTACGCGCTATGGATATTTTATTTCCAGGAATTGGAGAAATTGTTGGAGGTTCGCAACGTGAAGAGCGTTTAGATGTTTTAATCGAAAAAATGAAAGCATTAGGTATTGATGAAGAAGAATTATGGTGGTATTTAGACACCAGAAGATTTGGTTCAGCTGTACACTCAGGATTTGGATTAGGTTTTGAAAGATTGGTGTTGTTTGTTACGGGTATGACCAACATTCGCGACGTGATTCCTTTCCCAAGAACGCCAGATAACGCTGAATTTTAAAAATAGTTTAGAAGTTTAAAAATTTTATAAGTTTAGAAGGTTTATACACAATGCCTTTTAAACTTATAAACGATTAAACACATAAACCAAAAAGACAATATGCTTAAACACAGTTTAAATTTTAAATTATCGCAAAAATTATCGCCTCAACAAATTCAGTTGATGAAGTTGATTCAATTGCCTACGCAAGCTTTTGAGCAACGTTTGCAAGAGGAAATGGTTGAAAATCCGGCTTTAGAAGGAAGTTTAGACGACAATAACGAATCGTTAGATGACTATAATGATTCTTCAAATGATGAGGATGGTTATGATGATTACGATAACGACCAAATAGATACAGGCGATATTAATATTGATGAATATTTAAGCAATGACGACACGCCAGATTATAAATATCAAAGCAATAATTATAGCGATGATGATGAAGATAGGACATTGCCTATGGCGGCACAAATTAGTTTTCATCAAGATTTAATTAATCAATTAAACACCTTTATTCTTTCAGAAAACGATAGAGAAATTGCTGAATTTTTAGTAGGAAGCATTGAAGATTCTGGTTATATTAGAAGAACCATTCAGGATATCGTTGACGATATGGCGTTTACGCAAGGGATCTATACTGACGAGAAATCAGTTGAAAAAGTATTACATATTGTGCAACAGTTAGAACCTTCTGGAGTAGGCGCAAGAGATTTACAAGAATGTTTATTGATTCAATTAAAACACAAAACCCCAACTGAATCGGTTAATTTAGCTATTGCTATACTTGATAAACAATTTGATGCGTTTACTAAAAAGCATTACGATAAATTACTGCAAAAATTCGATTGCTCTAAAGACCAATTAAAGAAAGCGATTGAAGAAATTGAAAAATTAAATCCAAAACCGGGTGGCAGTTACGACAGCAATAGTAGGATTGTAGAACACGTAGTTCCTGATTTTACCATTCGTATTGTAGATGGCGAATTAGAATTGCTTTTGAACGGAAGAAACGCGCCTGAATTACACGTGTCTAAAGACTATCAAGAAATGCTGCAAACGTATAAGGTTTCCAGTGATAAGTCTAATTCACAGAAAGATGCGGTACAGTTTATCAAACAAAAATTAGATTCTGCTAAATGGTTTATTGATGCGATAAAACAACGTCAAGAAACCTTATTTGTTACGATGAATGCCATTATGTATTTTCAACGAGAATACTTTTTGGAAGGTGAAGAATCTAAGTTAAAACCAATGATTCTAAAGGATATTGCCGATATGATTGGTTTGGATATTTCTACCATTTCACGAGTGGCAAACAGCAAATATGTTGACACACCTTACGGAACGAAACTAATTAAAGAATTCTTTTCTGAAGCGATGAAAAACGATCAAGGGGAAGATGTTTCTACCATTGAAATCAAAAATATTTTAGAACGCGTTATTGCTGATGAAGACAAAAGCAAGCCATTACCTGATGAAGATTTAGCAGCTATTTTAAAAGAAAAAGGATTTCCAATTGCAAGAAGAACTATTGCAAAATATAGAGAACAATTAGATATTCCTGTAGCTAGATTGAGAAAAAAAATGTAACTTTTTTTAATGTTCAAATCCCGTTTCAATTGACTACAAAATACTTTTTAAAACCATTTTCTTATATTTTTCATCCGATATTTATTTCGCTTTACGGAGCAATAGTGTATTTTTTGTTTACGGATAACACTAATAATTTAGCTGAAGTATATTTGTCGTGCATTCAAATCTTTATACTAACACTGTTATTACCTATAAGTTTTTATTTATTATTAAGAGCTTTAAAAAAAATAAATTCCTTTACCGAAGCCACACTTGAAGAACGAAGATTGCCTATTTTTATTCAACTTGTACTTTTGTATTTGCTATTAAAATTTACGGTTTTAGAAACGCATTTCCCCGAATTATTTAAGTTTTTTCAAGCAGGATTTATAAGTGCTTTTTTGGTGTTTGTTTCTGTAATCTTTCGATTTAAAGCAAGTTTGCATATGATAGGCTGTACTTCTTTAACTGTTTTTGTATTAATGTTTACGAGTTATTTAGAAATAGCTGCGATTAATACTGTAGCATTTTTAATTTTGTGTATGGGATTTGTAGCTTCGTCAAGATTATATATGAAATCTCATACACCAATAGAATTACTAGCAGGAATCGCTATAGGCGGTTTGCCACAAATTTTGGTTTGGTTTTATAATATATAAAAGATAAAACCAACATTAAAATTACTCATTTTAGAGCCTTCTTTAAAGATTGGATTTAAACCATAATAAATGTATGGATTCCAAGTATTAAATCCAACAGAAATATAAGCGCCATATTGCCAACGATTTATTTCATCTGAAATAGATTCTTTAGAACTTTCTGTTGTGGTCTCTAATTTTAATTTTGAATTAAATACATAGCTGGTTTTAAATCCGGTATAAATTCGCCAAAAGCTATGACTATTTGGGGTGGAATTTCGCCATCTAATTTCTATCGGAATATCCACACTGTGCGATGTAATTGTAGTTCTAATATTTTCAGATGCCGTATTTTCTGTAGCTCCAACAATTTCTTCAGAATTTATAAATTGTTTAATATTATTGTACGAATAGCCAATTCCTGGTGCAATTGCCCAATGTCTATTTTTTGAAATAGGTATGTCTCTCAAAATCCCAAAGGTTACTCCAGGTGAAAATGAAAATTGCTTAAATCCATCAGGACGATTTTGAACTAAATTATAACTTAAAGAAGCATAAAATTGATCTTCTCTGTAAAGGGAATCAATTTCAATGGGTTTTATTTCTTGTGAGAAACAAAAAAAGGGAATCCATAAAAAAAATAATATTCTCATTTGTAATAGTTATTGTTTTTTAATTGTCTAAAACCACTACAGTTTTGCAGAGAGGAAGGGATTCGAACCCTCGATATGTTGCCATATACACGCTTTCCAAGCGTGCGCCTTCAGCCACTCGGCCACCTCTCTAATTTTAATCGTTCATTTCACCTCGCAATGAGGTTTCAAAAATAGTCTTAAAAACTGAGTTAGCCACGTTTTGCCCTAACAAATACATTAATTTAGTAATAGCGGCCTCTGTAGTAATATTTTTACCAGAAATTAAACCAATTTCTTTTAAGCGAGTACTGGTTTCATAAGCACCCATTAAAACGGTTCCTCCACTACATTGGGTTACGTTTATAATATGAATGCCACGTTTTATGGCGCTTTCAATTTCATCAATAAACCAATTTTCCATTGGGGCATTTCCTGAACCATAGGTTTCTAAAACCACGCCTTTTAAATTTGGCGTATGTAAAAGCGTTTGTAAAATGGTTTTATTTATACCAGGAAATAATTTTAAAATAAAAACATTGTCATCAAAGTTAGTATTAACCTTTAACTTTTTTGAAACGTTTTCTTTTAGAAGCACTTCATTATTTACATTCAAATGCACGCCCGATTCTACAAGTTCAGGAAAATTTGGCGATGTAAATGCATTAAAATGTTCGGCACTTATTTTTGTAGTTCGGTTTCCTCTGTATAATTTATATTCAAAATAAAGGGAAACTTCTTGAATAACTGGTTTTCCTTTTTCTTGCAAAGAAGCAATTTGAATGGCGGTTATTAAATTTTCTTTTGCATCTGTACGTAAATCACCAATAGGTAATTGAGAGCCCGTAAAAACAATTGGTTTGTTTAAATTTTCAAACATAAAACTCAAAGCAGAAGCACTATAAGACATCGTATCCGATCCGTGAAGTACCACAAAACCATCAAAATTAGTGTAATTTTTTTCAATAATTTCAGCTGTTTTTTGCCAATCTGAAATTTGCATATTAGACGAATCAATTGGTTTTTCAAATGAAACAGTTTCAATATTGCAATCTAATAATTTAAGTTCTGGAATGCCTTTTATTAGTTTTTTGAAATTAAAAGCTTTTAATGCTCCTGTATCGGCATCTTTAATCATACCAATAGTTCCACCGGTATAAATTAATAAAATAGTTGCCTTTTGATTTGCTTTCAATTTATTGGTATTTTAATTTATTTAGTACTGGATTGGCATACATTGCTAAGAAACTTTCTTTCATTTTTATGTCATCCGCATTAATTCTTAATTCTAATCTACGTTCAAAAAGTTGTTTTTCTTTTTCGGTATAACAATCAGAATAAGTAGTGGTTTGAAGTAATATATCGTAGGCAATATAATTAGTAGGCCAAAGTTTATAGGATTGCAAAATAGAATCGTCAATCACTTGTGCTAATGCAAACATTTGTTTGTTAGAGTTTGTTGTTACTTCAGAAATCGCATCTAATTCGTTATCTAAAAGATCGCCAACGTGAATATGAATGCGTTTTTTCTGCCCAATAATGCCGCTTAATAGCGTTATAAAATCTTCGTTTTTTTCTTTAGTATAAATTTCGTCATTGGCTTCAGCCATTAATTGCGGAATTTTTAGCGCATCCGTTGGATCATATTCATAAGAAATGGAAACTGGCACAATTTTTATTTTCTTAAAGAAATCCATATTATTATTCTCGTCGGATGCCATCGCAATCATCTTTAATACTCCAGAATGCGTGGCGTCATTTCCATCTTTTGTTCTTCCTTCTCGCTGAGCTATCCATACGGAACGATTTTCTTTTGACACCAATCGATACATATATTCCGAAAGTAATTTAGAACTTTCTAATAACTCTCTTGGGGAAAGATTTCTTTGAACTAAAAAATTTCTATTTAGTTTAGATAGCATTAGTAAAAAATCTTTTTTCACTAAATTATCTCCAATGGCAGAAGCCGTCATCACTAGACCATGTTCGTGTAAACAAACGTTTAATAACGAGGTGTCTAAAATAATATCTCTATGATTTGAAATGAAAAAATAGGAAGTATTTGGTTCTAATTTTTCAAAGCCAGATGTGGTTAAACCGTCAGAACTTTTTTCTAATATTTTTTTTATGGCGTGGTATGCAAAATTAATTTGAAAATCTCTAATAGAATGTGTGCGAAGCAATTGCTCTTTCCAGACTGATTCTTCAGTATTTGGATACGCAAAGTCCACTAATGCTTTCATCATAGGATGATTAAGTGAAGCACGAATAGCATCGTTTACTTCAGCATCATAATAGGGACGTATTTTATCAAATTTCGACATACTTTATTTTAGAACTACAAAAAAACGAAAAAAATAGGAATTATACGTTAACAAATTTTAAAATCCGAAGATATCTTTACTGTTTTGTGTGGTAATTGCAGCTATGTCTTCTATTGGCAACTGATATATTTCTGATAATTTTTCAGCTATTACTTTAATATAACTACTTTCATTGCGTTTTCCTCTATAAGGCACGGGTGCCAAATACGGCGCGTCAGTTTCTAAAACAATGTGTTTGAGGCCAATTTCATTTAAAAACTGATCAATTTTACCATTTTTAAAAGTGGCTACGCCGCCAATTCCTAATTTCATCCCGCAAGAAATGGCTTGTTGCGCTTGATTGAAATCTCCAGTAAAACAATGGAAAATTCCCCATAATTCTTCTGATTTTTCTTGTTCTAAAATTTCAAAAACTTCGTTAAATGCATCTCTACAATGAATATTTATGGGTAGTTTATATTGTTTGGCGAGTTGAATTTGTTTTAAAAAAACGTCTTGTTGTTGTTTTAAAAACGATTTGTCCCAAAATAAATCAATACCAATTTCGCCAATTGCTGCAAATTTTCTATTGGTTAATTCGGTAATAACGTGCGCCAATTCGTCTTCGTAATTTTCTTTTACATAACACGGATGTAGTCCCATCATTAAAAACACATTTTCTGGATATTGTGTTTCTAAAGCATACATTTTTTGAGTGTAACTACTATCTATAGAAGGCACAAAAAGTCGAGAAACGCCAGAATCAATTGCGCTTTGAATCATTTTTTCTCTGTCTTCAGAAAATTCTTCAGAATATAAATGGGTATGTGTATCTGTTAAAATCATTTTATTTTTTAATAAACCATTAAATTACAACCTCTTATGTCGGAATTATCAAATCTTCCTAATACTTCAAAAGTCATATTGTGGTGTTTTTTTCCTAAATCTTGCGTAGCGATAAACGAACAGGAATTAATATTTGCTAAATCAATCACATTGATGCCACCGGTTTTTCCGTTTTCAACATATTGTAACGCGTCTTCGGTATCTCTAATTAGTACATCCATCCATAAGGGACATTCAAAAATACCGTTTCCTAACGAGTAGGCTTGCGATAAAAGTTCGGTCATACCGTATTCCGAATGTATGGTGTTTACTCCAAAACCTTCGCAAAGCGTTTGATGCAATTCTTCACGTATGATTTCTTTTCGCTTGCCTTTCATACCGCCAGTTTCCATAATTATGGTATTTTTTAAGTTGAATTTTTTATATTCAATTAAATCTAACAAAGCATATGTAACGCCAATTAATAGAATGTTTTGACCTTCATTTTCAAGTTGAATAATTTTAATAGCAAGTTGTTCCAGATTATTTAGATAAAATCCACTGTCTTTATGATTGCTTTTTGAAATTAAATCGTTTACCATATAAATTAAAGAAGAACCCTCTCTTTCTAAATAGGATGGAAGTAACGCTAAGACACAATATTCTTGAATATTCCCGTAAAATTGAGCAAAAGCCAGGGCATAGCTGTTTTCGTACAACGAAATATCTGTAACAAAATGTTGACTTGTAATAGCACCTGTTGTACCGCTGCTAGTAAAAACAGCTTCAACTTGGTTTGAATTAGAAACTATTGTTTCCGATTTAAAAAACTGTATGGGTAAAAACGGAATCGTATTTATTTGCTTGACATTACTTGGGTTTTTCCCTAAATGATTACAAAAAGCTTGATACACTTTGTTGTTTTCGTATTGATAACGAAAAACTTTTAAAGTAATTTTTTCAAATTCTTTTTTAGAGGAAATAGCAAAAATGTCTTCTTGTGAAATCATAGTGCAAAAGTAGAAAAAGAATATTAGTTGCAAGTATCTTTTCTGATTTTTGGGCATAAAAAAAGCACCAACATTAATTGGTGCTTTTTTGAATATTTGTTAAAACTAATTATTCAATAATAAATTTTTTAGTAGACGTTTTTCCTTCTTCAGTAATTTTTACAATATACATACCTGGAGTTAAACCAGAAATATTTACAGCATTATTACTTACTTTAGAATTGATTACTTCTTTTCCTAAAACATTTATTATAGATACATTAATATCACTATTTAAAGCTGTTTCAATAAATAAATTATTTTTAGCTGGATTTGGATACATTTTCAATCCGTCAATTTGAGAGAAAGATTGGTTAGATAGAGTAAAGTTTAGCACAGTATCTACCGTTAACTCGTCTATAGTTATTGCTGTTGGTGTTAGAGTAGCTGAGTCTTGTCTAAATACAAATCCACCTATGCCTGTAATTGCAGCAGTTGGAGTATAAGTAGCTGTCGGCGCTGTAGTTCCTCCGATTGTAGGATTTACACATAAAAATACAGAATTATTAATAAAATCATATCCAAGCACTAAATATTGTGTGGTACCTGTAGCATACAAAGTTGCACCCCAAACAACATCAGTGGTAGCAGCTCCAATTCCATATTGAATTTGCGTTCCGTTTTTTCTAACCCATAATCTTGCATTAGTTAAACTACTTGCGTTGTCAGTAAGAATTGCAAAATAAGCACCCGTTAAATCTGCTGTAATTCCAGAAATATCTGTTACAGAAACTAACATTCTTGCATTAATACTACCAGTTGTAGTATTAGTAAATAAAGTTTTTGATTCAGCTCCGGCGCCACCAAATGAAATTGAATTTCCAGCAGAAGTAATTCCTGTATAATTTAAGTTACCAGTTGAAGCAATAATATTATCACCTGTATTTAAAATACTCCATTTTTGCTCATTATTTAATGAATTTCCAACAGTGTAAGGGAATGAATCAGTAAAAGGCAATGCATTTATTGGCTTACATTCTGGTGCAGTAATTGTTTTAACAATGTTACAACCACCTGAAATAGTTAACGTGTAATTAGTGCCTTCTGTAACGCCAGAAATAATAATATTTCCTGTTGCGGCTGTTGAAGGATTATCACCACTTATAGTACCGGTAGTGGCACTCATTGTATAAGTTGCAGTTCCACCACCTGTAAATGGAATTGTAGTTGTATATGTATCTAAAGCTAAAGTTGTTGCGTTACATACTCTTGTTTCAGCATTTAAAACAAGAGTACAAGGTGCAGCATTAAACCAAGTTGAGTAGATTCTTATACCATCAATAGTTATATTTTGAGCCGGATCATATTGTCTTAAAAAAAATCCTGATGCAGTTGCAGGAACTGTTCCTGACACAGTTACTTCAGGAGTACCTGCTGCTGCTTCAGTAGCTGGTATACCTGTGGCTTTTATCCACATACTAGCGTTACCAGTAGTAGTAACATCATATTTTACAATAATAAGATAAGTTGTGTTTAAATCAAAATCTGTTGGTGTAGTTGCGTATATTGCAGTACCAGTATTTGATAATCCAAAGTTTACTTTTCCAGTAACAGTTGAAGGTTTTACAAATACTCTATTGCTAAAGGTAGTACCTGCAGATAAAAGCCCTGCAAAATAACCTGCATTTCCAGAAGTAACATTTACTAAAAATGTATAATATAGGCTACCTGAAGTAACGCTTGATGCAAAGTTTTTATTTACATCTTCACCTGTAGTGTCTAATCTAGCTGCATTTCCAACAGCTGAAGCTGTAAAGCCAGTTGTTCCTGAATAACCAGTATAATTTAAACCATTAGACGCTCCAACATCAACAGATGCAGTACCTGCACCATTAAAAGCCGTCCAGCCATTAGCAGATAATAATGCGTTATCAGCATAGTTAAAATCTTCTGTAAATACTTGTCCAAAACTAGAAATAGTTAATAAACAAGAAAGTAAAAAGTAAATTTTTTTCATTTTTTTAGAAATTAAATTGAGTACAAATATAGAAACAAAATTAATTTTCGGACCCATTGGACTCGTAAAATTAATGTAAATTTAATAAAGATAAAATAGTAACTAGTTAACAATCAGTTTTCTTGTAGCTGAAGCTTCGCCTTCTTTGATTTTAATGATGTAAACACCTGGGTTTAAATTAGAGATGTTTAATTCTTTAGTGTATAAAGTAGTATCAATTACTTTTTTGCCTAAAACATCAAAAATTTCAACTTTTTTATCCAAATTTAATCTAGAAGTAATGTAAACTTTCCCAGTATTGTTAGGGTTTGGGTACAAACTTAGTCCTTCAATAGTAGGTTCTTGCGATTTAGCTGAACCGCTGTTTCTGCTTTCTTGAGCCAAAGCGCCAATACTAAATGATAAGAAGAATAGGATGATATAAATGTAATTTTTTGCCATAATTTGTATATATGAGGTAAATTTATAAAATAAATATCAATTAGTATACCAAAATAGGAAAAAAATAATTAATTCTGATTAATATTTAATTTTTTGCGTATACAAATCGTAATTTCAAAAATGTAACAATTTGTTGATTTTTTGATGATTTCTTATTTTTTTCAATACTACTTTCTTTTTTCTTAAAAAAACACTAATTTTTTTATCAAATTCTTCGAAGTATTTTTTTTAAGATGTATATTTGCAGCTGAAAATTATCAAAAAAAATATAATTATGAGTCAAAGTGTTACAGCATTTTTAGGCGAAGTAGCTAAAAGAAATGCAAACGAACCAGAATTTATGCAAGCCGTAAGAGAAGTGGCTGAAACCGTAATTCCTTTTATCGAGGCAAATCCAAAATACCAAGGCAAAATGTTATTGGAAAGAATGGTGGAACCAGAAAGAGTAATTATGTTTCGTATAGCTTGGATAGACGACAAAGGAGCTACTCAAGTAAACAGAGGTTTCAGAATTCAAATGAACTCTGCTATCGGACCTTATAAAGGAGGAATTCGTTTTCATCCTTCTGTAAATTTAAGTATTTTAAAATTCTTAGCATTCGAACAAGTTTTCAAAAATTCATTAACTACATTGCCAATGGGTGGTGGAAAAGGTGGTGCCGATTTTGATCCAAAAGGAAAATCAGATGTAGAAATTATGAGATTTTGTCAAGCGTTTATGACAGAATTATCGAAACATATTGGTGCTGATACGGATGTTCCTGCTGGAGATATTGGTGTTGGAGGTCGTGAAGTAGGTTATATGTTTGGTCAATATAAAAGATTAAGAAATGAATTTACTGGTGTATTAACAGGTAAAGGAATTTCTTTTGGAGGTTCACTTATTCGTCCGGAAGCAACAGGTTACGGAGATGTGTATTTCGCAGACAGTATGTTAAAAACAAAAGGTAAAAGTTTTGCTGGACAAACCGTTGTGGTTTCTGGTTCTGGAAACGTAGCACAATATGCGGCTGAAAAAGCAACTCAATTAGGTGGTAAAGTAGTAACTATGTCAGATTCTTCTGGATATATTTATGACGAAGCTGGAATTGATGCTGAAAAATTAGCGTATGTAATGGAAATTAAAAACGTAAATTACGGAAGAATTTCAGATTACGTTAAAAAATATCCATCAGCAAAATTTGTTGAAGGAAAACGTCCTTGGGAAGTAAAATGTGATATTGCATTACCATGTGCTACTCAAAACGAATTAAATGAAGACGAAGCAAAAACATTAGTTGCAAACGGATGTTTCTGTGTGGCAGAAGGTGCAAATATGCCATCTACTCCAGAAGCGGTAACTGTATTCCAAAATGCAAAAATATTATTTGCGCCAGGAAAAGCATCTAATGCGGGTGGTGTAGCCACTTCAGGTTTAGAAATGTCTCAAAATTCTTTACGTTTAAGCTGGTCATCAGAAGAAGTAGACGAAAGATTAAAAGGAATTATGAAAAACATCCACGAAGCATGTGTAAAATATGGTTCAGACGGAAATGGTTATGTAGATTACGTTAAAGGTGCTAATATTGCAGGTTTCGTAAAAGTTGCAGATGCTATGTTAGGTCAAGGTGTAGTTTAATAAGTGTTCAGTTTGCAGTAATTAGTAAACAGAAAAGAGTATTTAAAATAAAAAAAGCAGTTTTCAAATATGAAAACTGCTTTTTTTTATACTTATAATTTAACATTAAAATCTGAACACTGAATACTAAACAATTCCGTTCCATTCATTATAAAACTGTTCTAAAAACGTTTCCATAAAATTATGTCTTTTTTGAGCCAATTTTTTACCTGTTTCCGTATTCATTTTATCTTTTAACAGCAATAATTTTTCGTAAAAATGATTAATTGTAGGCGCAGTTGAATTTTTATATGCTTCTTTTGAAAGCGACAAATTCGGAACGATTTCTGGATTATATATTTCTCTGTTTTTAAAACCACCGTAATTAAATGTTCGTGCAATTCCAATAGCTCCAATTGCATCAAGTCTGTCGGCGTCTTGCACAATTTCCAACTCTTTAGAACTGAAGTTTTTTTCGAAATTACCACCTTTAAATGAAATGTTTTCAATTATAGCCACCACGTGAGAAATAGTTGCTTCCGAAACTTTTTCTTTTGTTAAAAAATCACGAGCTGTTTTTGGACCTATAGATTCGTCGCCATCGTGAAATTTACTATCGGCAATATCGTGTAATAAAGCTGCTAATTGAATTACCTCTAAATTGCAGGTTTCTTCTTTTGCAATTAGCAGAGCATTTTTATATACACGTGCTATATGAAACCAATCATGACCACTTTCAGCATTTTCTAGTTGCTTTTTTACGAAGTTTTTTGTGTTTTCTAGTATTGCCATTTTAGTATGGATAAAAAATTCCAAACTCTTTAGGAATTTGGAATTTATGTTTTTAGAATTTAAAAAATTATCTAATTAAAGCAGGCTCAACCCATTTAAAAATTTGACCTTCTTCTGGAATGATTATTCTTTCAGAAATTTTCTTCATTCTTTCTGGTAATTTCATAAGATAATCTCTTGCTTTTTCAGCTTCTGCGGTTAGTCCGTTCATATTTGCAATGTCCCATTTCACGTTTAATTTCTCTAAGATATCAACATAATCAGCGGCAGTATACACGCCAATTCTTTGTGCTGAATCTGAAAACGCTTCAAAAGCACTACCAATTTTCTCGCCCGATTCGCGTAAGAAAAGAGCAGGCATGGTAATTTTTTGCTTCATCATGTATTGAAACGCCAGCATCATTTCGCTAGGATCTACTTTAAATATTTGATTTACAAATTCGCTATAGGCTAAATGATGGCGCATTTCATCACCAGCAATTAAATTACACATTTTGAATAATTTTTTTTCGCCGTATTTTTTAGCAATTAGCGCTACTCTGTTATGAGAAACAAAAGTGGCTAATTCTTGAAAACTGGTATAAACAAAGTTTTTATATGGATCTCTTCCGGTTCCAATATCAAAACCATCATTAATTAAATGTTGGGTAGTTTGTTCAATTTCACGCATATTTACTCTTCCAGAAAGATATAAATATTTGTTTAAAGCATCCCCATGACGGTTTTCTTCACCTGTCCAATGGCGTACCCATTTGCTCCATCCATTTCTTTCCACGTTATCCACGCCTTCTACATCCATTAACCAAGATTCGTAGGTTGGTAAAGCTTCTTCTGTAATAGTATCTCCAACTAAAGTAACCCAAAAATCATAAGGTAAATCTTTTGAAATTTCTCTTAATTCTTTTACTTCTTCTAAGAAGTTTTCATTGTTAGAATCTGGTAACAAATCTGTTGGTTGCCAAATTTTTTCTACTGGAATTAAAAATTCTTCCATAAAAGAATCAATTTTCTTTTCCAATAATTGCATGACCTCAAGTCGAATGTTTTGTATTGACATGGTTTTTAATTTATATGTTTTTTTATAATTTCTTCTGTTTTTTCAAAAATTTCATCAAATGAATAGTCAGAAATTTTTAATGGTTCATGAATTTGAAATGTTATTTTTGTTCCTAATCCTAAAGGAAATTGTCCAAACCTATTCATTTTCCAAGAATTATTTATACTAATTGGAACAAAATAGGCGTCTGGAGCAAATTTGAATAACATTTTCAATCCGTTTGTTGCAAATTCTTTTGGAACTCCTGTTTTACTTCTTGTTCCTTCTGGAAAAATAACCATCGAACGATTTGTACTATTAATGTATTCTCCTGCTTTTTTTATTTCTGCTAAAGCTTGTTTTCCGTCTTTTCTATCTATTAATGCAGAACCCCCAATTCTTAGATTTAAAGAAACACTTGGAATGCCTTTGCCAAGCTCTTTTTTACTGATAAATTTTGGATGCACATTTCTTAAAAACCAAATAATTGGAATAATATCGTGCATACTTTGATGGTTACAAACTAAAATTAAAGGTTTGTTTTTTGGTAAATTTTCTCGCCCAGCTAAAGAATACGTGGTGCCTAAAATATGTGCAGTTCTTAATAAAAAAAAGTTTAGAACCGCTACAGACATTCTATGTGCATTATACCCAAATAAATGGTAACAAACCAATTGGATAGGATGAAAAATGAGCAACCAAAATAAAAAAACTATTGCATATAGTACCGATAATGGATACGAAATAATTTTTTGCATACCTTTTTTTTGTTATAACGTTTTCAAAGGTACGAGTTAAAAATAAAAAAACCACCAATTAGGTGGTTTTTATAGTATGCTTGCATAGTAATTAGCAAAATTCGTTGTAGGCGTCTTTTAAGTTTTCTGCAATAAGTTCTGCTGGACGGCCTTCAATATGATGGCGTTCTAACATATGAACCAATTCGCCGTCTTTAAATAACGCCATACAAGGTGAAGAAGGTGGAAAAGGGAACATATGTTCTCTTGCTTTGTCCACTGCTTCTTTGTCCACTCCTGCAAAAACAGTTACTAAATTGCTTGGTTTTTTTGCGTTTTCTAAACTCATTTTTGCTCCTGGACGAGCATTTCTTGCTGCACAACCACAAACTGAATTTACAACTACTAAAGTTGTTCCTGTTTTGCTGATAGCTTGTTCAACGGTTTCAGCTGAATATAAATCTTGAAAACCTGCATCAGATAATTCTGCACGCATCGGTTTTACCATTTCTTCTGGATACATATTATATTTTTTAATTATCGTTTATA
>Ga0208595_1000002_pt1 | contig 96064 bp, 108 predicted proteins | sample LakMenEpi28Jun11_FD_150742 | JGI IMG/M metagenome (GOLD analysis project Ga0208595, IMG submission 150742) | Freshwater microbial communities from Lake Mendota, WI - 28JUN2011 deep hole epilimnion (SPAdes) | ecosystem: Environmental > Aquatic > Freshwater > Lake > Epilimnion/Euphotic zone ...
GCGACTGCCCAAAGGTGCAAAGTTTGCTTCTCCAAGCAATGAAGAGAGAGAGAAAATTAACAAAACTTTTGCTGCACGTATTCGTAATATTGTAAGTACAATTGATAAAATTCTTTTTAATCGTCTAGATCTTTATATTGGAGTCTCTCCACCTTCTGTAACGATAGCTCAATACAAAGAAAAGTTTGGTACACTACGAATCTATCATGATGGTGGAGATGATAAGGTTGACGGCATGGTTCGCTATGCCGAACATCTTTCTTCACTTACTTGCCAAGATACTGGAAAGCGTGGGCAATTGTGCAAGCGTGGAATGTGGTATGCTACATTGTGTGATCAAGAAGCACAGAAAGAAGGTTATAAGCCTGTTGATGAGGAACTTTAATATAATAAAGACATGAGTAAACCAATTTACATAGTAGGAGATATCCATGGTAAATGGGATCAATTATTTTTGAAAATAAAAGCATCAGAGATTCGTAACTTCACACTGATTGGTGTGGGCGATTTGGGTATTGGATTTAAACTTGACAAACAACAATCTCGTCAGTTTGACTATATCAATAGCTTTTTTGGTGGCAAGGGCATTGACTTTATTGGCATTCGTGGCAATCATGATGATCCATCTTATTTTGATGGAAGAGTAAGCATGAGTAATTTTAAACTATTGCCCGATTATACTTATCTAACGCTAAACGACAAAAAGTTTGGTTTTGTTGGTGGCGCAGTTAGCATTGATCGTCGTATGCGAGCAGAAGGTATCTCATACTGGAAAGATGAAAAGTTTGTTTTAGATCATTCAAAGATTGAACGTTGTGATGTACTTGTAACACATAGCGCACCTACATGGAGTGGTTCATTTGACAAAGATGGAATTTCTAGTTGGTGTGATCGTGATGAAACACTTTGGGATGAGTGTGTGCAAGAACGCAAAGATCATGATGTGTTAATCAAACTTTGTGGAGTATCTCGTCACTATTGCGGTCATTTTCATCAGTATTCTGTAGTTGACTTTGATGGATGTGTGAGTACAATATTAGACGAACTAGAAATCAAAGAAATAAGATGAACAAACAACTCACCATTGAAGAACTAAATAAAATTTTAGATTCATATATTGCTTTAAAAAAAGTAATGGACAAAGCACATGATGCGGGGTTTATGGATATTAATGGTTTATTTTACAATACAGTTTGGAAAGCATTTGAAGATACAGTAGCTATCATTGATCCAGAAAGTTGGATTATGTGGTATATCTATGACAATGATATGGGAGAAAGAGGAATGCAGGTAAAAATTGCCGATAAAGAATTTTCTGTTAAAAACAGAAGAGATTTGCTGGAAGTTATGAACTCTTATTATGATTAAAAATACTATTATTATTATTCTATTGATTATTCATACTTTCTTATGTATGATGGCAGGTTTTTATGCTGGCGTTGATGATACAGAAAGAAAAGCATATGAAAATGGTCATATGACTATTGAGCGTGTAGGTGATAAAAGAAATTACCGTTGGATAGAAACTCATAAATTAGGATACGATTATGATGAATGAAATAAATATTATTTTATACACTGCTTCAATGGTAATTTTTGGAATTGTTGCACTTATTCTTTTTGATAAATATGATGATGAATAAAAATTAAATTATAAAAATATATGAATGGTAAATTTTTTAAATGTGACTGCGGACATGGTGGACTTTATGTAAGTCATGATCCAGATTTTGGAACTGAATTCGCTCATTTTCAGTATGATATTTCCATTGGTTTTATCTTTAGAATTAAACAAGCGTGGTTGACTCTGCGGGGCAAACCTTATACTGATATGACCATTCTCAATGATCAAGAATTGGCAAATCTTGTTGATCACTTGGCAGAAATTCAAAACCTTAAATATAAAAAAGATTATTAATATGATACACTCCCCAAAAGAACCAATTAAAATAACAATTGAAGGTGGTTTTCGTCCAGATAAAACTATTCAGTTGACACTTTGTCCAGGTGCTGATATAAATGATTGGATTGAAACATTTAAAACAATTTTAATTCACCAATCTTTTAGCGAAACAACTATCAAGGAGCTTTTTGAAGAACCAGATTACAATGAATCATATGAGCTTTAAGAATAAAAAAGAAGCAATTGTTTTTCTTGAATCATTTGAAGTTTTTGTTTCAGATGGAAACGACATTCTCCTGCCGAAGAAAAAACTTTTTGATGATGAGGTGCATGATGCAATTGATTATTTGATCGATGAGTGTGATTTTGGAATTAAATATTTTTAATAAAAAATTGAAGTTATTAAGGTAAATTTTATTATTTTGTATGGAACCTTTATTTTTAACACCCGAACTTCATCAAAAGGGATGGGGTGATGAACTCTGGATTGTAAATAATGACAAATATTGTGGGAAAATTTTAAGATTCAATAAGGGTTCGGAGTTTTCAATGCATTACCATATCTCAAAAGAAGAGACTTGGTTTGTAACTAATGGAAAATTAAAAATGATTTTCTTTGATTTAAAAACAGCAGAAAGAAAAGAAAAAATATTACAAACAGGCGATGTAGTTCATTTGAAACCATGCATACCTCATAAATTAATTGCAGAAGAAGATTCAATTATATTTGAAATAAGCACAACTCATCACGAAGAAGATTCTTACAGAGTAGAAAAAGGCAACTCTCAAAAATGAAAGTATTACTTATAGGAGAAACATGTTTCGATACATTTATTTATGGTAAATGCGAAAGAATTTGCCCAGAAGCACCTATTCCAATTTTTTTACCAATTCATGAAAAAGTAACCAAGGGAATGGCGGCAAATGTTCTAGAAAACTTAAAGTCATTAGACAAAAAGTATAATAATAAAATTATTTTTGATTTTTGGACCAACAAACAAGTTAATAAAAAAATTCGGTATGTTGACGAACAGTCTAATCAAATGATTTTAAGAGTTGATGAAGAACTTATTTATAGTTTTGAAGACAATGAATTAGATTGCGATATTCAAGATTACGATGCAGTTATTATTTCGGATTACAATAAAGGTTTACTGAGTGAATCTCAACTTATTGAAATTAGTTCCAAAGCAAAATTATCATTTATAGATACAAAGAAAAAATATAATTACGAATGGGCTAAATATTTTAATTTTATAAAAATTAATAATAAAGAAGCAAATGAAAATGGGTTTTTAAATATAAAAGAAATATTTGATAAGATGATTGTTACTGCGGCTAGTGATGGTTGTTATTTTAAGGATAAACATTTTCCAATAAAAAATAAATCAGAAGTAAGAGATGTGTGTGGTGCTGGTGATACATTTTTAGCGGCATTCGCATATTCTATTATTTTAGGCCAAAACGTAGAAAGTGCTATTGACTTTGCTCAAGATTCATGTCAAACTGTTATTAGTAAAAGAGGAGTTGTTTCTGTATGAATCATGAAAAAATTATATCATTAGATGGCTTAAAAAAATATTGGTTCGACTCATATGAAAATGTTTTATTTACAAACGGTTGTTTCGACTTATTTCATGCTGGTCATGCTAAAGCGTTAAATGACATAAAAAAAGATTCGCAATCAAATTGTTTTTTAATTGTTGGGGTTAATAGTGATAAAAGCATAAAAAAGATAAAAGGTGAAAGTAGACCAATAATAAACCAAAATGAAAGAGCTTATGTAGTGGCTTGCCATAGAGCTGTAGATATGGTTTTCATATTTGACGAAGAAAACGTTTCATCTTATATTAAGATGATTCGCCCTAATTTTTGGTATAAATCATCAGATTATGATATTAAGTCAATTAACCAAGAAGAAAGGCTAAGTATTGAAGAAGTTAATGGAGAAATTAAATTTATAAATTTGGTTGATGGAATCAGTACAAGTAAAATCATTAATAAAATAGGAGGAATTTTCATTGAATAAATTTTTAATAGATATTGACGGGACAATCTGCAACAATACATATGGGGAATATGAAGAAGCTGTACCTGTTCAAGAAAGAATAGATTTTTTAAATCAATTATTTGACAAGGGTCATGAAATCATTTATTGGACGGCTCGTGGAGCGAATACTGGAAAAGATTGGAGTAACTTAACGAAAAAACAATTAGATGATTGGGGTGTCAAAAGGCATGAGTTAAGAATGAACAAACCATCTTATGATTTTTGGATTGATGATAAAGCATTTAATGCTGATCATTTTTTTGAAATTGTAAATAAAATAAATTAAAAAAATGAAATACATAATTATATTTATAATGCTTAATTTGATTATTTGTGGTAACTTGTTAGCAAATAATTATATCGCAAGAGTAACATACTATTGGGGCTGTAAAAACACTTCAACTGGAAACAAACCACTTTCTGGCAAAACAATTGCGGTTGATCCAAAAATTATTCCTTATGGATCAAAGATTATTATCCCACAAATGGGAAAAACTTTTATAGCTCATGACACAGGAAGCGCAGTTAAATCTCGTTTAGCTTCAAGAAAGCATGGGCGAAATAATATTGTTGTCGATATTTTTTGTCAGTCTGAATCTCAAGCAAGACAGTATATCAAGAAATATCCAATGTTCATGCCAATTAAAATCATTAAAAAATGAACTTTGAAGATATAGTAGTTTTTTTAGCTTTTATTCTTTACTTAATCGTGGGAGTAAGCTACCTTATTAAAGGTGAATATGCTTGGTCACTTGTGTGGATGAGTTATTCAGTAGCAAATTTAGGATTAATTTTAGCAGCAAATAAATAAAATGGGTATGTTCGATTACATAAGAATAGGAACAACTCTACCAGAGTTGCCAGATGCGGTTATCTCTCATTGGGGAGATAAAGTAAGTGATATTGCCTTTCAAACGAAAGACACACCAAACCAAGCAATGTCAACCTATAGGATTGATGGTAATGGTCAATTGTGGTTTAAGAAGGTTGAAGGTCATTGGGAAAAGGGTAAAGAGGTTGCTGAAGACGCACCATTTAGCGAAAAGATAGCTGCAATGGGTCACTTTGTGACTGATTCAGAGTGGTATGAGAAAGAATGTTTTAGCGGAAACATTTGCTTCTATGAAAGCTATAGTCATCCAGAATATCACGAACTCGATGATCATGCTGGAAATAGCGATGAATGGATGAGATTCGTCCGTGGTTGGATAGAATATTCTGCACTTTTTAAAGACGGTAAGTTAATTGGTGATATCGAGTTAGTTAAACATGAAGAGCCACAAAAATTAACCGATGAAGAGCTTGCAGAAAGTAAAGCAAGGGTTGCCGCTCAACGCAAAGAAATGGAAGAGCGGTTCAGAGAGAATCGTAAAAAATATCCTACAGCTGAACAAAAGCTTATTGATAATATTGATAGAGAGACTAAACTTGTTGAAACTATTATGGACGAGAGTGATTTTAGTTACGCAATAAGCAATATTAGAATTTTAATTAAAGAATATAGAGAAAAAACAGATACATGGTATGAACGAACTAAATAAAGAGCAACAAGAAAAACTTGAAATTGCACGACAAGCAGTTATTGAACTTCAAAAACAACAAACTATAATTTACGATAATCTTACAGAAGAAATTGGTGAGGATAATGATTGGATTTTTGATTATATCTTCAATTGCGCCGAAGAAAGCGAATACACAAACACAGTTAGAAATCAAATTTTCGAATAGATGTTTTACAGAAACAAATACGATCAAACTGGCGAGTCTTCTCAAATGGGTGAATCTGCTGAATTACAATTCAAAAAAATAGCTGAAAAACTTGGTAATCAAGTGACAGACGCGACTTTTAGAGAACAGATTAGCCATATTGATTTTCACATTATCGATAAAAAAGGTGAAAAATATACAGTCGATGTAAAGTCAAGAAAAAAAGTCAAAAGAAAAGATAATAATGTTGATGATGAAGTCATTTGGATTGAATTTAAAAATGTTCAAGGAAAAAAAGGATGGCTTTATGGAATGGCAAATTTTATTGCCTTTGAAAGAGAAGACTCTTTTTTAATGGTCAGTCGTCCTGCACTAGCAGGATTATGTGAAAAAATTGTTGATCTTGAAAAAATTAATGATAATATCAAATATCCTCTTTATACAGGATACCAAAGATACGGTAGAAAAGATCTTCTTTCCTTAATTAAGATAGAAGATATTACAAATAATTTAAGTCACACATTTTTTAAAAAGAATGAAGATTAACGGTGAGTTAGAAATAAAATTATCTGATGAATCTAAAAAAGAAGTTTTTTACGCTTTAATGTGGGAGAAATTTGGATTCCATAAAGATTATTTTATTGAAGGCGCTAGTGTTTATGAAATGAGATCGAATGGGGTTGGACAAGAACCTTACTTTCTCAAAAAAGCTAGTCCGTTGCAAATGTGTATTTTTGAAATATTTAAACAATTAAAATGATTAAGGTAGAGTTTATTGATAAAATGGGATCGGATATTTCTGTGGTTAATGCCGCAAGAGTTTCTTTCAATAAGAATTCTGATTATAATGAAGACGGAAGTTTCAAAGAAGGTGATGAAAAACTTATTGCTTTCTTAGCGAGAGAAAATCATTGGACTCCATTTGGTCACGCTTCACTTTCTTTTCATATTAAAGCGCCAATCTTTGTTGCTAGACAACTAGTAAAACATACAGTAGGGCTTGTATGGAATGAAGTTAGTCGCCGCTATGTAGATTCAGAACCAGAAATCTATTATCCAGATAATTGGCGTAAAAAGAATGAAGATAAAAAACAAGGATCTCATGAAGATCAATTTGTAGATGTATCTTTTGGAGATGACTGTAGTATTTATGCAAGTTGTGAAATTGCTGTAGCAACTTATAAAAGTCTTCTCGCCGCTGGTGTTTGCGCCGAACAAGCTAGAATGGTTTTGCCACAGAGCCTCATGACAGAATGGTATTGGTCTGGATCGCTTTTTGCTTTTGCTCGTGTGTGTAATTTACGCTGCAAGAAAGACACTCAAAAAGAAACTAGAGATGTCGCAAATGAAATTGATGAAATCGCTAAAGAACATTTTCCTGTTAGTTGGAAATATTTGAGACAATGAATATTGTAACATCGCAATGTAAAACAACACTTTTGCTTAATAATGCTTGGCAACCAATCAATGCTATTACAGCAAGAGCAGCATTCTCACATTTGTTGAAGGGTCATATTACTGCGCTCGATAAAAACAATAATGTTTTTCATTCTTTAGATAGATGGAATAAAGATGCTGAGTTTTATGAAGATCAACCTGTATTGAGAAGTGCTAAAGGTGTTTGGCCTATTCCAACTGTTATCATCGTAACGAGTAAATTTTTTCGTCGCCCAAGGAAAAAGAAATTGACCACCTTGGAGATGGCAAAGATTTATAACTTTACTTGCCAGTATTGTTTAAATAAATTTAAAATCGCTGATTTAACAATTGATCACATCAACCCCAAAAGTAAAGGGGGAACTGATGATCATGAAAATAGAACGTTGGCATGTAAACCTTGCAACACAAGAAAGGCTAGTAAGTTTCCATTTTTTAATGTTAAAAATGAACCAGTTACTGCGCCAGAAATTCCTGCTTTAATGTTAAACACAAGTAAGGTTAGAGAAGAGTGGGAATATTTTTTAGGTTCTGTGTAAATCCATGTTGACAAAAACACAAATTTGATTAAAATAAAAATTGAGGGTAGTAAACACCAGAAGTTACTAAGGTCCGAAAGGGAGATTGGGTTGAGATAAACCTACTAATTAGAAAGTTTTATATACTTTGCCTTTAGAGGGGTTAAAGGGCTTCATGCCCTGTACTATAATGTAGATGACATGCAGGACTGCGTATGCGGGTGCGTATGGGAATATATTATAGTCGCCTCTCTAACAGGCATCAATTTTCAATCGCGGGGCAGTCAGTAGTGGTGCTGAACTAGTCTCATAAGCTAGGATTCGCTGTGAGTTCGACTCTCACCTCCGCAATTTTTATGGGTAGATACCCAAGTGGCTAAAGGGGGCAGACTGTAAATCTGCTGATGTATGTCTACGTTGGTTCGAATCCAACTCTGCCCACCATTTTCGCGGGATTTGTATAATGGCAATACGCCATCCTTCCAAGTTGGAGTCATCAGTTCGATTCTGATATCCCGCACCAATTTTTCCCTGCCATTGTGGGCGATGATCCTACAATGAGCATTAAGGCTAAAGGCGGGTTAGCAACCCGATGATGCTAAATGTAATCCGACATAAATTAAAGTAGGCTTGGAGTCGCTACCAAGATGAAATAGTCACTGTGTTTCTTCAAATTGGTCAAAGCTCCGCTTGGCTAATTAATCGGTAGTGGGGAAAATACTTTGCGAGAGGGATCATGCGGAGATCGCTAGGCCCATAGTCTAGAGTGGAGGTTAAATTCCCTCCCCTCGCAATTCGTATTCATACGCGATCAAAGTATGACGTTGCTAGGAGCGGTTCCCTAGATAGTCACAGCCCTTGATGAGTCGTAGGCCGAAATGCTATGGGCAAATCATTTTCTATGTTTTTCTATTGTGGTCTTTATCGCCCGAAGTATGTTGGGAAAGCAGATTGGAAATCTCCGACGAGCCTCTACTAGCAGAAAAGTGACAGAAGGATAAACGAGTGGTGTCTTTAAGACCAAAGCTTCTTCAGCAATAGAAAGTATTTTTAACTCCAAAGTAGCTCAGTTAGTAGTATTTAAATTTATTAATTTAAGTCTTTTTCTAATAGATGTTTCAGAAACATTTAAAATTTTTGAAATTTTTATATTTGATAAATTTTGTTTCTTTAATTCAAGAAGATCTTCATCTGTGAATTTTCTTTTGTTGTTATTATAACAAAGTGTGCAATAATTTGCGCTTGGATCTTTTTGATTACCACAAACACATTTTCTTTTATTAGTTATTATTAATTTTTGCTCTTTTAAAAAATCATCATTAAATTGATAAAAATTTGTTGGTAAATCAACATAATTATTATGCACTTCTCTATGACAATTTGCACAAAGCAAAATACATTTTTTCAATTCTGGTACGACAACATTATCCCAACTTTTTGGATTTGCGCGAATATTTGCTAATCCAATATCTTTTTTAGATGGATCTAAATGATGAAATTCTAAAGATGCATTGCATTTGTTGTAACCGCAAATCTGACAACATCCACCCATACACTTAATCATTTTATCTTTATTATTTTTTCTCCACTCTTTTACTTTTTCTTTACTCATCATGTAATAATAAGTTTTTAAGTTCGAATTTCAAATTAAACTTTGACAAAAAAATATTTTAACATATAATAAAACATAATTTTAATGTAGAGTGGCAGACTAGCAATGCATTCGCCTGTTAAGCGAAACTATGTGGGAGCGTAACCCACCTCTACAGCCATTTTTAGCCGATTTAGCACAGTGGTAGTGCAACTCATTTGTAATGAGTAGGTCGTTGGTTCGAATCCGACAATCGGCTCCATAATTTCCCGCACGTTGGCAGAGAAGTCATGCAGTGGTCTGCAAAACCGCATAGTCCAGAGCGTTACTGGAACGTGCGTCCAATGGGGAGTTAGCACAGCGGTAGTTGCGTCTGCTTTACACGCAGAATGTCGGGGGTTCGAATCCCTCACTCCCTATTTTTATCTACTTACTTCTTCCCAATCCATTGAGGCGAGAACTTTTGCAGGATTTCCTCCTGTTGCGGTTCCAGCAGAAATAGCTAATGTTAATTCTTGAGCAGCACCAGTTAAACCATTTCTTTCTAATTGGAATTTGAAAAGAGCTTCTTTTAAGATGTCGAGAGTTGCACTTGCTTGATTTGTTTGGCTAATAAATCCTGCGGCAAGTATTCTACCACCAGAAATGGTTGTGGCATCTTTTTTATATTCTACAGCAGAATTTGCTCCAGCAGAAATCCAGTCTCCACTTCCACCACTTGTTGTCCCGTTTGCAATTATTTTCCATTTAAAATTACCAGTTGTTGTTGGTAAAATAGAAAGCGCAGTAAGAATTACTATTGCGTCTAATCTTGTTGACTTTAATTTAATAGTAATTACTGGGTAGTCAGTATTTACCGTTGTTATTAACTCGTAAGGGGCATTGACATCTTGACTTACTGCTTGTTGTAATCCTCTCAATTCATATCCACCTTCCGAAATAACAGAAGAACAAATTTGTTTTAATGTGCTGCTGTCAGTAGTTGCGGCAGTATTTGCTATTTCATATCTCAGCGGCAAAGAAGCTGTAGTAATATAAGTAGAAGTAATAATATTAGCGTGATGAAAAGTATGACAAAGAATAAATTGTCCATTAATAACAAACCCCATTCTTACTGAACCTAATCCCAACCATTCAATATCCATCCACAAAATTTGGGCTTTAGTGATATCTAAAGTAAAACCAGAAGCGCCAGTTCCATCTAGCTTGTCCCCATTCCAATTTGCTTTAGATACTCTTATTTCTGTAGCAGGAGATCCATTGACCAAAGAACGTTCAACAAAACTTAAAGTAGAACCATCGAGTTCTAAATACATTCCATTATCAGCGCCAAAATAACCCACTCTTTGTCTTAAACCAGTTTTTGCTGGTGACATTACAAAAGTATTTAAGGTTAATAATGATTTTCCTGGTTGATAAGCAAAAACTTTCGTTGTTTCTCTAGTAACGAATGAACCAGAAGCGTTTGTTACAGTCAAATCAACCAATCCTTGATTTTGATTAAAAGAACCACTACCACTAACACCACTAGCAGTAGACCAAAGACCATTGTCAGCATACCTATGACTTGAATCAAATAAAGTCAATGGAGAAGAAATTCTCATGCGACCAAACGCATCAAAAGCAGTAGAACTAGCAGAATTGGCAAAACTTAAATCGCTTTGCTCTAAGGGTCTGTACACATCGTTTGCGCGATCATATATACAAGGAATTTGTCCTGCTGTATGCGACAATTGACCAAGATTTTGGAAAGTATAGAGATCTGCCATCCATTTATTTACACTTTTAATTCGAAAACTTTCTGAAATTTATCTTGACCCCAAGTGAATGTGTGTTATACTAATTTCACAGTCGAGAGATTGCAATGGCCGTGTGGTGAAATTGGTAAACACTGCGGACTTAAAATCCGTTGCCTTTATCGGCTTGTCGGTTCGAGTCCGACCACGGCTAGAGACAGAAATCACACTACTTCCACGTAGTCTGTCTTGGATGCTTATAATTTAGAAGTAACTAAATGTGTGATGATAATTAAAAACGCTTGTGCGCAGAATGGTTAATGCCGCCGACTCATAATCGGTTCGCCTTCGGGGGTTACAGGTTCGAATCCTGTCGGGCGTATTAAATTTTCTACATATTCCATCAGTGACCAGAATCGGTAATGGCCTTTCTTTATAAGGGAGCATGGGTGTGAAAACCCTTTGTGAGTTCAAGTCTCACCTGATGGACCAATTTCTAACAATATGAACAAAAAAGAACAAAAAACAAAACACAAGAAAATTAAACGTCCTGGAGTTCATGCAAAAAGCAAAACTTCTCATTTGAAACAATCTAAAAATTATAGAAAAAAATATAAAGGGCAAGGATAATTTTATTATAATAAGTATTGTTAAATGGGTAGATGACAGAGCGGTTTATTGTGCAGATCTTGAAAATCTGAGAGGGTGATGAATCCTCCGTGGGTTCGAATCCTACTCTACCCGCCAATTTTTAGTGTAATAATATAAAATAGACAAAACGATGCCTTTACCAAAACCAAAAAATAAAGAAAAGAAGAGCGACTTTATTGGTCGTTGTGTATCTGAAGTAGCAAAAGATCCAAAATTTGAAGATAATAAACAACGTGTCGCAATTTGCTATACTCAATTTGACGAATCAAAATCAGAAGCTTCTATCGTTGGTGAAATCGACGGAGAAGAATTTCTTATTTTTTCAGAGCTAAAAGAAAAAGAGCATAAAGTTGGGATATCACAAGCTCAAGAAATTGATATGAATGCTCCAGAAATGGAACAAGAAACTCCAGAACAAGAACTTCAAGAAACAAATAAAGATCTTTATGAAATGGCAGTTGGTTCAATCACATCAATTAAAGCTCATGCAGATAATATTTTAAATGCCTTGAATGACCTTAAAGTTCAAGAAAATCTTACAGAAACATGGATGCAGGGAAAGCTTGCTATTGCTGAAGATTATTTAGTTACTGTTCATAACTATGTTATGTTCAATAAAGAAAATTAAGGGTGCGATTATTGGTTTCGACATGACGCTTGTCGTGGAATGAGGTTCGATCCCTCACGCATCCACCATTGGTGAGATGGCTGAGTGGTTTAAAGCACTCCCTTGCTAAGGGAACGTAGTAGAAATATTACCAAGGGTTCAAATCCCTTTCTCACCGCCATTTTTTTATTTTTTTTAAATCTTTTTCGGTGTAAAAAGATACATGGGACCAAGGTTTCTTCAATCTCAAATACATTCTGATTATTCTACAGGTTCAAATACTTGGACTCAGTATAGAAGTGATATTAAATCAATGTATGATTTATCTACTTCTAAAGTAGACTTTAATGATCATCTTATCCGCGAATATAATAGAAAGATTGATGGGCTAAATCAAGAAACAGGATTATATATTGTGCCATTTGACGCAGGTTTCAGATTTATTGGAAATAATATTATTTAATTTTTAAAAATATGCAATTCAAAGGCAAATCAGATCTAGTAAAAAAAGTCCAAAAATCTTTAGGTTTAAAAGTAGATGGAGAAGATGGACCAATGACATGGAATGCAATTTTAAATAAATTAGGTATAGTTTCATCAGATGAAACCGAAACAAAAAAAGGAACTCTTGCCGAAAAACTTGTTGCTTTAGCAAGAAAAGAAGTTGGCGTTGAAGAAATCAATGGAACTAATTGTGGTCCTAGAGTTAATGAATACAAATCTACTACTTGGTTAGATTCAACAAAGTCGTGGCCATGGTGCGCGGCTTTTATTTGTTGGTTATTTAGGGAAGCCATGAAAGATGGCAAATATAGTTTCAAAAGACCCCAAACAGCAGGTGCATATGATTTTGAAAACTGGTGCAGAGAGCAAGATACACATGTTCTTTTAAAGAAACCTCATGGTGGCGACATTAAAGCGGGGGATGTAGTTATCTTTAATTTTTCTCATATTGGTTTGGCAATTAGTGAACCAGATGAATCTGGTTATGTAACAACTATTGAAGGAAATACAGATGGTCATGGATCAAGAGAAGGTGGCGCAGTATTGATTAAAAAACGTAAACTTTCTTCTATTAGAAGTAGGATAAGAATCATGATTTAGTGTAATCAAAATCATGGATACAGAGAGATCTCTCTTAAAAGAATTTTTAGATGGGGGCTGGATGATTCCTATGATTGGTGCTGGCGCTATGATAGCTAGATTATTAAGCACTGATTCAAAATTAAGTTTAATTGATCAGTTTAAAAAAATTCTTACAGCAGCTATTGCCGCTGGAATCTCTTGGTTTGTTTTAGAGCAAACAGATATATCTTCTTTGTATAAAGCAGTTACTTACGGTATTATAGGTGTGATATCTCCAGAAGTAATTGATGGAATAATAAAATTAGCGAAAAAGTTTTCAGAAAAACCAGAAAAATTTTTCAAAAAATGAATAACAAACTATTAATATTATTAATATGTTGCATAACTAGTTTGTTTATATTAAATGGAGTTTATTTAATAAACGATTTAAAAGAAATTGTTGAATACAACAACAATCTTGCAGTTAAACTTGATCAGTTTAATAATTTTTTGTATATAATTGGCTCTCTAACATTAGTTTTTTTTACATCTTTGTTCGCCAAGAAGAATATTCAAAAAGAAAAAATGAATGATATTTCGAGAATAAAAAAAATTAAATCTCGCGCAATTATTGAAGAAAAAAGTATTTGACAATTGACTTTATTATTGATAATATTTTTTCATGAAAAAAATATTAGTTATTGCATTTGTTTTTTTGATGTCTTTGAAGATCTTGGCAAAAGACGGTAGGCATGTTTTTCCAACTACATGCAATGCATTATCTCTTTCGTCATCTAGCATTTATTCTTATGAAGACGCTATGAATAAATTTTCTAAAACTAAGCCAAATAATTATGTAATTGAATCAATCAATTACTTTAAAAGTAATGGAAAATATTTTGTTCAAGTGCGTTTAAGAAAAATTTGATTTAAATTTCAAAATTAAATTTACTTGAGCTTGCTACAGTAAAATCTACACTAAAAGCACCAGCGGACTCTTCTTTAGGTTCATATATGTAAGAAGTATTTCCATAGCTATCTCCTGTAGCAACTCTTTCGAGCACACTAACCTGCTGATCTCCCCATATTTCTAGTGGTTTCACGTCATAAAATTTAAAATCACCAATTTTTTTAAAATTAGGAAATGAGGGATTTAAGCCTGGGGATTTTGGATAAGCTCTAAATGAAGCGGAATATCTAATAATTCTTTCACTCTCTTCTGACTCTTGACCTTCTTGATAATAAAAGAATCCTCCGAAGTTGACAGGAGAAAAATAATATTTGTCTGTTTGTTCAAATTTGTCGGTTTCAGGGTTTATTTTGATAATGTTAAATGCAGCAAAGGGTGTCCCAACAGGCGCTATTTTTTTATCTGTAGCATAAAAACTAGTGGTTGTACCAAAATCAAAAGATGCCTCATATCGAGTTACTGGTTGTGCGCCTTGCATTTCTTCTTGACTTGCTTCTTTTTTTATTTGAATAGGATTGGTACATAAACCTTTAGCTAAAAAATTATCTCCTGTAGCAACTTGACAAGTAGCAGTTACATAACTAATTAAAGCTTTTCTAGGATCAGAATCATTTAATTCTCCAAGAGATTCTCTATCCTCTTCATTTAAGAAAAGGTCACCAAAACCAACACCCTGCTCTATTATTGTTGGAGTCAAATATGCTCTTTTCTGACCTTTTCTTTGAACTGATGTATATGAATTCTTAGTTCCACCTTTATTTACTCCGCCATATTTACTTGTTAAAGAGAAGGTGTATGAATATTCTTTTGTCCAATATATATCGAATAATTGTTTTCTGGTTACTGGTCCTGGAATAGCATAAGCGCCTACGCCCAATATTTCTCTATTTACAAGTCTATCGTAGTTTTCTTGTGTTGTTCCTTCAATTTGAATTGGAATATCTGGAAATGTCGTAAATTTTTCAGCCATTTATTTACTAGTGTTTTCTTGTACTAGTGAAGCTAAGAAAGTATATTGAGCACTAGCACCACCATCATCTAAAACCCAAAATTTCTTATTTCCACCACCCCAAATTATATTTTCACGCAAAACATATTTTTGAACAATATTATCTGATACTTCGCAAACAAGATATATTTTATCAGTATCTGGTAATTTTTCACCTTCTCCATCTGGAATTCTAGCAATTTCAGCGCTTTTTATAACTCTTTTATCTTCTTTATCGCTAAAATCTGTACGCATTATAACTTTAACATACCATTTGCTATTTGGTTGATTTGCATACTCTGGCTCTTCACATTTTTCTACTTCAACTATACTTGGAATTTTTGGCGCTAAATCAATTACATAACCTTTATTAAATGAAATATTATATGTTTCACCAACTTGAGTTATGGTTGGAAAAAATGGAATCCCATTTGGGACACTTAAATTATTGAGTGGAAAATGAAAAGCTCCGATATTAGCCATATATTTTATTTAAAAAAATTAAAAATTACTTACAGCAACTCTGCCCCAAAGATTTTGTCCTGTACATAAGTATAAATTATTTCCGCTATAAGCGATTTGTCCTGGGTTGCCATTTTGTGCAGAAGGTCCAGTGAATTGTTTTATAAAAAGAGAATTAAATGATCCAGTTAAAGCGTTTCCAGAGACTACGCCAGAAATTGTAATTCCATTTTTTAAATTCATTACTGCATTAGATTGATTTATAACCAATATGTCTGAAACGGAAGCGGAACCATATACTCCAGTTTTGTAAATTGTTATTGAACTTGGAAATTGTTTATCTCCTGGATTACCAAAATATGGATTAATAATTATATCTCCATCTAAAGTAATATCTCCTTTACCTTGACCAGCTCTTAAAGAAATATCACCTGGAAGCATTCCCGTGCCAGCTAATATAGCTACACTTCCCCCTTGAGCTGGAGAACCGCCAAAACTATTTGCAGCTATTATACTTACCGAACCTCCTAATGAGTAACTTGGACCCCCTATTCCAGAGACACTGCCGCCTGATATGATTACTGAGCCTCCATTCCCCGATATGTTATTTCCACCTGCTATGTTTACTGTACCTCCTCCTCTTGCTCCCGACCCCATTGAGCCAATAATAGAAATGTTGGATGCAGTTCCTGTATTAATTACTTGACTTGAAATTGTATTTAAGAAAGCTGTTCCACTAATATAAGCATTAGTGTTTGCGTATATATTATCGGAATAAAGTGATCCTTGAATATATTCATCTGTTTCTGATGTATAAATTTGACCAAATGCAAAAATTACTGTTATATATTTGCCATTATCACTTATTGCAATTCCATTGAAATATCCGCTATATCCAGTAATTACTTTTTCAGACCAAGATAAACCATAATTAGTTGAAACAAATAATTTAGTATTAGACTTAACTACTTGATATTTGCCATTACCATTCATGACAATTTTGTTCAAAGTGCTAGAACCAATTGTTTTTTGTTGAAAATTAAATCCATTGTCAAAAGATACATATATTTTATTGCTTTCAGTGAGTGTTATATATTTACCATTAGCGCTTATTGCAACACTTTCCCATGAAAGAGCGCTAGAAAGTACTGATATTACGCCCCAAGTTTGACCATAATTACGTGATATCATTGGAGATCCATTATATCTAACTGCAACTATATATTTACCATCGCTACTTATTGAAACATCCGTTAAGAGCGTTGAACCAACTGTACTAAACTGCCAAGAATCTCCATAATCCTTTGATATGTATATAAAACTTTGTCCTGAATCATAACGATTGTCTAATAAAACTTGATATTTACCATCGCTACTTATTGAAATATTTGTATATCTATCACCACCTCTATTACTTATAGTTTTTTCGGTCCAAGTGCTACCATAATCTTGAGATACATAAAGCTTTGTACCAACCGCCGATTGATATTGACCATCACTGCTCATTGCACATATTGATGCAATAATAGTGTCTAAATTCCTCCAAGTTTTACCAAAATCATTTGACGTATGTATATTAGCAGCACCCGCTGTTTGATGTTTTCCATCGCTACTCATTGATATACTCACCCACTGTCTATTAACATTTCTAGCAGTCCAAGATGAACCAAAAGAACTATCTATTAATACGCTATTATTTTGAGAAAATTTAGTTTTACCTAAGAAAAAAGAATCTGTATAAATTCCAGAAGCTGTTGTAAGTGGCAATTCACTTAATGGATATGTTGGTTGACTTGAAAAGAATAAGTGATCTTCAAATACACTTGGTTGTGTGAAGTTTGTTGTTCCAGTTATTGTTTGATTGCCGCTAGTATAAATAATATTTTTTGCAAAAATATTTTCAGAAGCATAAATATTCCCACTAACCGCTAAATCGTTATATAATGTTTGTTGTCCCATGTGTTTATTTATCTATTAGTAAGCATTTACGTCTGCATCTACTGTGAATGAACCAATCTTAAATGTAATGTTAGATGTTGCTGGCACTGATGCAAATGTACCATGTGTTGCTACATTTATAGCCCTATTAGAGCTTAAACTGTTTGTCGTTGCATATCGCATTATATTTGTTTGGTCTAATCTGATAATTTTGTTAGTTGTTGAAGCAGAAGAAGTAAATGTTATATTCGGTTGACCAGCCAAACTACCCCAAGTAATTCCTCGGAAAACATGAGATTCTAATGTGGTATTTTCTGTCCAACTTAATGCAGCACCTACACCAACATGATTATAATTAACTATTCTAAAGCTAGTAGTAATTAACCTTAGATTCATACCAGCAGTTGCGTTATATGTTACCAAAGTCCAAACGTCAGCATTTATCTGAGCACGAGCACCATTACCTGGAAAAGCTGTACCAGAACCATTAACAAATCTTCCACAATATACATATGGAATTCTTGCTGCAACATCTCCAGTGCCAGTAATATTAAATACAGTAGCATTTGAAGCAGTAAATGTATTTGTCATTGCTATAGTTTTAGCATCAACAGACAATACTCCGTTCACAATATTAAAAAGCGTACCATTGGCGGCATCTGGACCAGTAATACTATTACATTCAAATGCAACAATAGGTGGTGAAAAAGTATTAATTGAAGCGGGTATTGTTAGTATTCCTGCTGAACCAGTTAATACAAAATCAGCAGATCCTTGAATACGTATTGAATTAGCTGCTGGAAAATTATTTGTAGCTTGATTAAAAGAAAATCCCGTAACATTATTTGTTATATTAACGGTTGCTCCAGGTTCAAAATATAGGCTTCCTTCATTGTTAAGATCGATCTGAGAATTAATTGCATATGTTCCTGCGCGAACATAAATTAAATCACCAGTCGCTGAGGCAGCAGCTGCGCCAGAAATAGTTGTAAATGGTTTTGACATATCATACTGACTAAGTGAGGTTCTAGTATCTGTACCCACGCTTGAGTCAACATAAAGAGTTTTACTTGTTATGATATCTCCACCACCGCCACCTAATTGTTCAATTTTTACATTATTTACATAAACTCCACTAGCAAAATCTAAATGTAATGTATGTTCGCCTTTTGATACGTGATCTCTATTTTGACCATCAGACATAACCATTGCTCCTGAATGAGATCCAGAAATAATTGATCTTCTTCCAATTATGTTTGAAAATGGAGCTAACGCTTGATTTGATAATCCACCAAATATATTTGAAAATGCGCCACTTGAATAATTTCCTGAACCACCAGCTATAAATGAATAAGATTCTCCAGAGATTCGATTTAAATCACCTCCAATAATTGAAGAACTATTTGATTTTATATCATTTTTATAACCTCCACCAATAAAAGAATAATTACTATCTATTAAAATATTAGATTCTCCACCACCAATTAAAGAATAATTTCCTGTGTTAGCATTTCTTAGTCCGCCTAAAATACTACAATGACTGCCTAAAATTATATTAAATCTGCCACCACCAATAAAAGATGAATAGCTTAAATTTTGATTTGCATCGCCACCAGCAATAGAAGAAAATGCCCCAAAATCAAATAAATTTCTATTTATATTTGTGTTTGCTTGCGAAAGCACAGTATTGATTTGGGACGCAGTATTGCTTAAAATATAGTTTGGCATTTATTTCTATTACACTTCTATTATAAGATATTTTAATTTTTATTCAAGACTTCCATAGCCTCCTCTTCACTATCAAACCAAACCCATCCATCTACTGGATAGTCATATTGATCTTTGTCTTGAGCTACTAACACGAACCCATTTCCTTCTACTATGTTTGGAGCATAGAAAAGTTCCTCATTATCTTTTTTGTAAAATCCTGATGTCATAAAATTATGCTGTTAAATTACTGCCCAGCCTTTTAATAGGGCTGTTCCAGTTCTTAATTGTCTAAATGTTAAACTATTTGCACCCCCCGCAGCCATTTGTCGTGATACTGTGATGCTTACGTTGGGGTTAATTGATACAACCTGCGTTCTATAGCGTAAAGTTCCAGAACCGTTTGTAGTTAATGCTAGTGGCACTAGACCACCCAATGTTGCCGCTACTTGAAATGTTCCAGCTGTAGCATTGACTACATAATAAATTCTATTAGTAACAATACCAGTCGTTGTTACTATAGTTGCAAAAGAAACTTCATCCCCATTACTTAATCCATGACTTGCAAGGTTGACTAAATCACCTGCGTCTGTGAATGTCACAGCTCTAAATGTTGTAAGAGGGGAACCAGTACCAGTAATTTGCATACCTACAACAATACCAGTTGTATTTGCCATACTTATTGTCGTACTACCGACAGTTGTAGTTCCTGTAAGAGTTACAGGTGTCGGCGCTCCCCAATTGTTTGTTACTGTTATTTGTTGAGAAACAGTACCTATTGTGTCTAGATAATTGAATATAGATTCTAATTCTTCTTTTGATAATTTACAACCACTATAACTTATTGAATATTCAGATCCGCTTAATGCTGCTCTTGTAAGTGATATACAACTTGTAAAAATACTACCAAACTTTCCTGTACTTGTTCCAGCACCTGAAATTAATAACGGTACAGTTGTAAGAGAAGAGCAACCACTAAACATAGAACTCATATTAGTAACAGCTGCTGTATTGAATAACGGTACACTTGCAAGAGAAGAGCAACCACTAAACATACTAACCATATTAGTAACAGCAGCTGTATTAAACAGTGGTACAGTTGTAAGAGAAGTACAACTATTAAACATACCACCCATATTAGTAACAGCTGCTGTATTAAACAGTGGTACGCTTGTAAGAGAAGAGCAACCACTAAACATACTACTCATATCAGTAACAGCCCCTGTATTGAATAACGGTACACTTGTAAGAGAAGTACAACTACTAAACATACTATTCATACTAGTAACAGCTGCTGTATTAAACAGTGGTACAGTTGTAAGAGAAGTACAACTATTAAACATAGAACTCGTGAATTGCACAGCCCCTGTATTGAATAACGGTACACTTGCAAGAGAAGAGCAACCACTAAACATACTAACCATATTAGTAACAGCAGCTGTATTAAACAGAGGTACAGTTGTAAGAGAAGTACAACCACTAAACATACTAACCATATTAGTAACAGCTATTGTATTAAAAAGCGGTACACTTGTAAGAGAAGTACAACTAAAAAACATACTACCCATACTAGTAACAGCTGCTGTATTGAATAGTGGTACACTTGTAAGTGATCTACAGCTAAAAAACATTCCTTCTGGTGGAATATTACCTCCCATAGTAGTAACATTTTGCGTGTTAAATAATGGTACAGTCTGAAGACGGGAACAAGAGGCAAACATACTATTCATATTAGTAACAGCCCCTGTATTGAATAGTGGAACACTTGTAAGAGAAGAGCAACCACTAAACATAGAACTCATATTAGTAACAGCTGCTGTATTGAATAACGGTACACTTGTAAGAGAAGTACAACTACTAAACATACTATTCATACTAGTAACAGCTGCTGTATTAAACAGTGGTACGCTTGTAAGAGAAGTACAACTACTAAACATACCACTCATAGTAGTAACAGCTGCTGTATTGAATAATGGTACAGTATTAAGAGACCTGCAATTATTAAACATACTAGTCATATTAGTAACACTTCCTGTATCAGACAATGATACACTTATAAGACTAGAACAACCACTAAATGCACTTGTCATATTAGTAACGTTAGTAGTACCGCTGAGGGATATATTTTTTAATGAAGTTAAATTGGCAAATGAATTAGATAAGTTAGTTAATAATCCCATATTGACTCCAGTGAAACTAACTAAATTTTTACAAAAAGCCAAAGAAGCGGTTGCATTACCAAGAGTTAAACCTGTTAAACTTGGGCAAGATAAAACTATTTCTAATATAGGAGAAGAATCAGGAAATGTAGATCCCGTTAATGCATATTTTTGGTTAAAGTCTACACTTGTTATATTTTGACCAGCTTGAGGAGTAATGACTACAACTGCCATTTTATAACCATCACTTGTAACGGTGGCATTTAAATCTGGGTCGGTATAAGAGTATTCATGTTGAGCCTTAACACCAGATGCAACATTTTCTGTTACACCATCACCCCAATCAACTGTATATGCTCCAGATATTGTAAAAGCGAGAAAGTTAGATTGTTGCGGAAACACTGGCATCAACAAAGCTATTTTTTGCTCTGAAGATATTATAGTCGGCATTGTTAGCCAATCAGCTGGACGTGTCCAAGTACTTGATGTTGAGCTAGTAGGTGATGGTTGTTTAATACGCAGTCGATCAAATCTATCCTTTTTAAAAAAAGAAGACTTACGTGAGACTAACGGTCCAACTTTATTTCCGTAACGAATACTCATATTAACTTATCCTATTTACATAGCCAAAAACATTAATGCCACTCAATACACTAGCATTTCCATATATAGAAGATCCTGTAGTTCCATCTCCTTGTAAAATTAAACCAGGGCAGATTAATGTATTTCCAGCATAAGCCTCAATAACACCTTCAAATAAAATATCAGTTGAAAAATTTGTACCACCATATAATAAATTAAACATTATATCTGATGCTGTAGAGTTTGTAGCATACAACCACACTTCATCCATTATGCCTGATGATGCTTGTGTTGTGTGTATTGTTGTAGTGTTAGCACCACTGGCAGCTATAACAATAGACTTGCCATTTGTGCTTTGTGATAATAATTGCTTTGTATATGTTGCCATGATTTTATTTATTTTTTATAAAAAGATTGAAAGACCTATGATTGTGTTTGAGTTTTCTACTAAAGAGTTTATTTGAGTTTGTAATTCACCACTTATTCCAGTTACATAAGTTTGAGTAGTATAAGAGGATAAATCGACTCCAGTAATAAACCCACTAGGATTAGAATTTGCGTAAAATTGTCCAGTTTGAGAATTAGTAATAAAATTACCAGTTTCTGATTTTAAAGCATAATTTCCTGTCGCATTGTTTAGCGTAGAAATTTGTGTTTGTAAACCGCCACTAATTCCTGTAACATAACCAGTGGCGGCATAACCGCTTGGATTATTAGATGAATAAAATTGCCCAGTTTCACTTGGGCGAACTACATCACCAGTAGTTAAATTAAAATATTGTCCAGAAGAAAGATGATAAAATTGATTATTTACACCTCCTTGCAAATTTGATAGATTATTGTGATCAACAATCGTTAATCGTTGAGATAAAAGCGAAATTGAACTTACTACGTTTGTTGAAACAGTAATTATATTTCTACCAGTATTTGAATTTACAATTATTGACATGAAATATTTTCCGTGCTAGATTCAGATGTTGTTATTGTGCCTTGCATTAATCTTTCTGTAACTCCATTGGTATTTAATATAACATCATAATAACATTCTCCAAATGGTAATTTTTTTGTACCCTCTTCATTTAAACTAAGGATAACACCACTTGGTAAAACTTCGGAAACACTAAATCCAGTAATTGGAGAAAGACCATAAAATTCAACAATTTCAGATTTTACACAAACATTTGAGTTTGTTAAATCAACGAAAGTGCCATCTGTTTTTTGCAAAACTAAAGAAATTGAAAAATCAACACCCTTTTCTATTGTGAAGTTATAGATTGCCGCTGCCATTTTTAAACTTTACACTCATTTTGACTTATTGAATAAAACCATGCATTACTATCTTCGGTTGTCCATTTATCGTAACTCTCACAATTCCAAATTTTAGAATTTCCTTTGTAATCTGGTTTTTCTGGGAACGGTTTTGTTATAAAACTTGGATCTCTCCATTTTAAACGGTTATTAGGTTGTAAAACAAAACACCCATTATCTAATTCAATAAAATGAGAAGATTTATGCTCAAATGGATCAGCAGCTAAAGTTAAATCTATTCCATGAGAGTAATCTGGACCCCATTGGAACGTCCATAAATAAGTGCCACTTTCCCAGTTTCCATTTTTTAATTTTACGTCTACTTTTAAACCAGACAAATAATTAATTGAAATTATTGAAAAATTGGCAGAAAAACAATTCCAAAGCTGTAAATGATGAAATGGTATTTCTGGTGCATTTTTATCTGTTACGAATGCATGAATTGGAAGTTTATCACGTAAAACACCATTTTCCATTAAAACTTGAAATAGCATTCCTGAACCACAAACAGATCTTGCGCTAACAATTATACCTCTATCAAATTCACCAAACCCTTTTTCTAAATCATATTGAAACTCTTTTTTAACCCAAACTTTTATAGGTGGAGTGCTTACCTCATGCATAATAAAATTTACACAAAAAAACCCCCTTGTTTCCAAGGAGGTTTAGTTGATATTTAAATTTTATTATTCTCCAGTTTGTTTTGCTTTGCCAACATTAATGGCAAGAATATCTATTACCTTATAAGCCTTAGACAAAAATGTACCTTTTTTAGGCGTTGGAGTTATTGCAGAAATTGCTGAAGCTGTGGCAATAACTGATGAAATAACACCAAACCAAGGATATTGTTTCATTATTTCTAATGCTGTTTGAATTATGAATAAAGTGTTCATACCTAATGATACACTTATTTTTTCAAAAATTCATTTTTTTTGATTAACGCTTCATATGCCCCAGTTCTAATAATTCTTTCTCTTTCGGCCATTGCTTGATCTAAATTATTTAAATTATTTTTTATAAAAAATAATGGTCCATTTTTTTCGAAACGATATTCAATGTAATATTGACTGTTAAATTTATTTTTCATAAATTAATTTTAACCCATTCCTCAACGCTTTTCCATTTAAAATCTCCAATATCTTTAACTAATTTATTAGAATTAGAACAAGTAAATGTTTGATACTGTTTTTTTAAATCTTCGGGAAAAGGTATTTCGGTAATTTTGCAATTAATTTTATTTTGGATAATTTTAGCAACATCTAAAAAAGATATTGGTTTTCCAGTTCCTAAATTCCAAATTCCATTTAAATGTGGACTTTTAAGAAATTTGAGATGCATTTCGCAAATATCATCGACTGAAACAAAATCTCTTAAATAGAGGTTGCTGTTTTTAAAAATTTTAATTTCACTTGTATCTTTTGCTTGTTTATAGAATTTACTTATTGGACTAGCTTGATCACCCTTCTTTTCCTCGTTTTTTCCATAAACATTAAAGTATCTAAATCCTTGATAACCAACTCCATATAAAGATAAAAAATTGTCAAACATATACTTGCTATATGCATATGGATTTAATGGTTTGCAAAATTCATTTTCACAAAAATTACTTTCAAGACCATAAACAGATGCGCTGCTTGCATATTGAAATTTTACATTATGTATTAAACACTGATTGTAAAGCTTGAAAGAGAAATCAAAATTTTGTATCAAAATTTTATTCAAATCTTTTTCTGTCGTATTTGAATTTGCCCCAAGATGAATAACCCAATCATAATTCTTTATATCAGGAAGTTCTTTATTAGATTCAATTAAATCAAATCCATCTACATGGTATCCATTTTTAATTAAAAATGGCATTAAATTTTGGCCAATAAAACCAAGATGACCAGTAAGTAAAATTCTCATGCCAAATTATAGACGCAAGAACAATAAAGTCAAGGACTATAAGCCCAATTCTTAAGAGAAATATCTCTTTTCGATGGACATTTTTGATCATCTGGGCCATTTACTGGCTCGCCTTGTTCAGCGCCACGCATTCTGGATACAAATGAAATCGTTCTATTAGCAGAACGAACATCTGCCATTGTCCAATCTTCTTTCTTTTTGGAAAGAAGATTTAAATTACGATTTATCGGTGCGCGTGACAATGAAGCTGCGCGACTACAAGCATTCTCACTCCACTTCTTTAAAGAAGAGTAACTCATATTTACTGTGTCGTGATATTTTTTATAAACCTCGTCTATTTTATCTTGTGTTGTTTTTTTAGCTTGAATCACCATTGATCCAATATGCTCTTCTACAAGATTATTATTATCAATGTCATCGTTCAAAAAATCTAAAATAACATCTTCGTTAAATTCTGAATCATAAATTGCTGCTAAAATTATATCTAAATCTTGATCTCCAGTGTCTGAATCGATATGCGATTTAGAAAAATAATTAAAGTTATCTTTATATTCAATATTTTCAATTAAATCAATAATGTACTCTCCATTAATAATTTTTTTATTGATAGAGTACGACACTCTATTTCTTTCAAAAACTTCTTCTTCAAAGAATTCATCATCAATGTCGTCTATAAACTCATCAACTTGTTTAGATTGAAGGGAAAGAATAAATTCGTTATCTTTAATTTCATAAGAAAAAACAGATTGATCTATTATGTCTTCATCAGCTTTTCTATAAGAGTCTTTGACCTCTTCTCCCTTAGCCATTTTAAGGAACATGTTAACTCTAGCCATTGCTAATTGTTGATTGCTTGCATTTAAGCGATTAGAATTTGAAAAAGCTCCCATACCTCTCCTATAGACTTTTTTTAATTGAGTCAACGTTATTTTATTATTTGATTTAACGTTATGTTGCTTGACCTTATTTTTTAATGATTCTATGATCTCATCATTAAATGCAACCGCATTTTCATCAAGATTGGCATTATTAAAGGTATAATCATGGGATTTTTGCGCAAAAGAAGAAATTTTATTTTCATCTTTGATCAAGGTAATTTCACCATTTCTCTGCTTATATTCTTTAATAATCCAAATTCTTTTTTCGTAAGAATCTTCTTCTCCAAAAAGAAAATTTGCATTAGAGACGATGCTTTCGTATTTCTTTTGACTGAGAAAAATTAACATGATTAAATATTTATTAATATAAAATATCTACACTTTTTTACAAAAAAAGTTAAGATTCAAATAAATCTTTATAAACTTTGTGTTTTTCTTCTTCTTTCATCTCTGAAAGAATTTTTTCAGCTTCGTTTTCTGCAATTTTAGAAATAATATTAATTGTTTCAGCGAAAGTGATTGATGAAAATAATTTTTCCGTTATTGCGGATTTGATTTTTAATTCCTGTTCTTCTGTCATTGTTCCTTGCTTTCGTAAATTCTCAAATCAGGTTGATTGGACGATTTGTCCTTTTTATCATTAAGGAAGACAACAATTTTTCTTTTCTTGCCAGATTCCTTATCTAGGATCTCGCCGCTGTAAAACGATTGTTTGCCTCCATTTACGCGCCAAAGTGCGCCTAGTTCTCTTTGTTTCCAGTCGTTATTGTTCATTTAATTGTAGTTTTAAATTGTGCATGAATGATTGTTTGTCCATGCAACTTAATTTACTATAAGCCTTCTTTAGTCTTCTGTAAAGTCTTTTCTGAATTAAATTTGGATTTTTTAAATCTAAATTAATTAATTTTCTAAGTTCCTTTGCTTTAGTAGCTCTCATTAAAATATGATGAATTTAAATTCAATAAATTCAATAAAAATTTTACAAAAAGGTTGACTTCAACGATATTTATGGTAATATTCAATTCATGAAGACACTAAATAAGAACCAAATTAGCGCACTTAATGCGATTCGTAACTCAAAGGGCCGTTTTTTCGGTCTTTACACAACCCAAGGCCGAGTAATTAATGCTCAATTTATTGGGGAGACAGATAGTTACATTCGTGTTTATGATCGCAATGAGCGTGTTGATAGAACTGTAGCAAAGTCTAGTGTTGATCGAGTTACGCTTCGCTAATTATAGGTTAGCAATAAAGAAAAAGGCTAGTCCATTGGACTAGCCTTTTTTTTGTTTAAATTCTACCTTAATTAAAAATTAAGGTAGAATTGCCATTAATAATTTCATTAGAAATATCTGGAATTAATTTTGACTCTATGGCTAAGTTTAAATTTTCTATAGAGTTATCTTCGGAACAATTTTTATCAACGAAACTCTTAATAAAATTAAAATTAAAATTTAATTTTATATCTTTTATAATTAAATTATTTTGAATTTTTTTCAATCTATTAAAAAGTATTCTTCTCAAATCTTTTTGTTTTAATAAACTAAATTCAATTTTCTCTGTTATTAAATCTAAAATTTGTTTTTCAATTGTTGGTTCATTTGATTGATTCTTGTCTATATTAAACCCCATGCTTTTTGCATTAGCTTTACCACTGCATGTTAAGAAGATTTTGCAATTTGAAAAATCCGCAATATCTCCATTGTTCATTTGTAAGCGACCTTCTTTTAAGATTTGACAAAACAAGCCAAAGCAAGATCTATCAACTTTATCAAAATCATCAATGATGATCACACTATTTGGATGTATGCATATTTTTTCAGCTAATGACGTATTGTTGTTTAAATCAGAAATAATCTTATAAGGAGCAAATGAATCAGAAAACTCTATACCATTATAACTTATAACATTAGTTCCCGTTTTTTGAAGTTCGTCTTTAATCAATTGACAAAAAAGGGTTTTTCCAACTAGTTTATTTCCATAAATTAATAAGCAATCTGGTTTATTGAAACTAGATTTAGCGCTCAAATTAAGATTTAATATACTTAATACGTTAAGTATTTTTTTAAGCGCGATGTTTTGCCCCACTAAATCTTTTTTAATATTACTAAAAATAATTTTGTTATTTTCAGTTCGATTCATCGGATTTGTTTTTTTATCAAAAAATGTTTTTAGATGATCTAATTTAACATGAGCTTCTGTTTTTATTAGGTTTTTTTCCCAAGCTTCTATTCTCTCATTCATTTCTTCTATCATTTCTTTTTCAAAATGACCATTCTTTTCTATGTATTCAAAAATCTCTTTTTGTTTGGTTTTGATTGATTCATCTACTTCCCAAAAATTAACTTTTGCTTGAGCGCCACAATGATCAATAACATCAATAGCTTTATCTGGATAAAATTTATTTGGAGTAAATCTTTCGCAAAAATTAATAACATTTTCAACAAACTCTTCTGAATATTTAACATTATGAAAATCTGCATAATAATCAATTATTTGTGGCAAGATTTCATTCATTTGAAATTTAGATGGTTCTTTTACGATTACTCTTTCAAATCTTCTATCAAGAGCGGAATCTTTCTTAATTGTATTTGTATATTCAATAATAGTTGTAGCTCCTATACAACTAATTGTGCCACGCGCAAGCTCTGGTTTTAAAATATTAGAAGCTTCAAGGGAGTGATTTTGTCCACCACCAGCACCAACTAAAGTATGAATCTCATCAATAAATAAAATTAAATTACTATATTTTTTTGCTTCCTCAACAAAATCTTGAAGTCTTTTTTCAAATTGACCACGATATTCTGTTCCAGCAACCATTGTTGCTAAATTAATTGAATAAATAACTTTATTAGAAAGTAATTCTGGAGCTTCTCCTCTAATAATTTTTAAAGCAAGACCTTCTACTAATGAAGTTTTTCCAGTTCCAGCTGGGCCAACCAAAATAGCATTTGGTTTTTTCTTTCTACATAAAATTGTAGCAAGTTCATCGATTTTATTATCGAAATCAATTATTTTGTCAAATTTGCCTTGCGCGGCTTTTATGTTAAGATTTTCTGCAAATTTTGAAAGAATTGGATTGTCAACAAACATATCAATCCAATCATCTATTTTATGATTTGGATTTTTATCATTTTCTTTGTCTTCTAAAAAATTAGAAGGAACACAAAAATCTTTACAGAAAATTAAAGTTTCTGATAAAAGTTCATTTATTATTTCATTATCTAATAATTGTTCGCTTTTTTTAATATCAAAATATTTATATACTGCTTTTGGCGTAAACTCTTCAGAAATAAAACAAATAATTAATGATTCTGGCGATATATAATCAATATTTAATTGATCTTCGCAAATATTTTCTGCTAAAATAAAAAATCTTTTTAAATCTGGAAGAAAATGATCTGATGGTATTTTGCTTTTACCTTTTTTAACAAAAGATAATGCAGTCTGTGTAAGCTTAACTGTATCTATATCACATCTTGAAAAAATATTAAAAGAAGATAAGTTTATCTTATTCATAAAACAATAAAAGAATAAATCCAAATCAATTCCACTTTTATTTAAATTAATGGATAATAATTTGCAATCTTCTATTATTCCTTGTAAATGTGGTGTTATGGGAAGTTTAATCATTTTTTGCATCTCTTAGTTTCATGTAAATTTTACTATCAATAATTTTAACATTATCTACAAATAATGTATCAGAACTTTTAGTTCCAGACAATATCAAAATATCTCCTTTTTGTACTTTATTATTTTCTGTGAAATTTGTTAATTTTGCTTCTCTTCTATTATCCATGAATAGAAACTTTTGATTTGCTTTATTGTCTGACAACATAATCATCATATACTTATTGCCATTTGAACTAATTCTAATAAATGAATCCTTAACTTGACCAACAACTTTAAACTCACTTCTATCGACAAAATCATTAATGCTCTGAAGATCATCAAGAGTTCCAAATTCATCTTCAAAACATTCTTTTAATTCATGAGAATAACTATAGCCAAGCAAATAGTTTTCGTACCACCATTTAGAAAATTTATCATGCTTTTTGTTATGAGAATAAATTTCTTTATATTTTGAAAAATTATTTTTAAAAGTAATGAATCTTTTTTCAGAAATTACGAGTTTGTTGTCATCTCCAATAATTTTTTTCTCTACAACTTCTGCAATAGAGTTTAAAATATCAAAACCAAATCTATCACCTATCTTTACAAAATTACGTTTTTCTCGTTCCGTTAAAAGATTAAATGCTTGAGCTTCAAGAACAAGCCTACTTCTATCTGGAGAAGAATCAGACATTGTACCAGCCTGAATTAATGCTGATAATACTGAGATATTAATGCCAGCATTTTTAGCTGCGGTAAATACTTCATATTTGTTATTGAACGACAATCCTCTAAAATCAATTAAAGCTTCCAACGCCTTTACAGAAATACCTTTAATGCTGTTCAGACCATAACGAATATCATTACCCTCAATGCAAAAATTCATTTGAGAATGCTCTAAGGATGGGGGTAATAATTTTATTCCAAAATTAATTAATTCTTTACTAATGGTAGAAATATTTTCTAATGGATCTGGTTCAAATTCTGCGCATTCAAGAATGGAAACAAAAAATTCTTTAGGATATTTGTGCTTAAGATAAATTGTTTTAGCCGCCAACGTTGCATAAGCAAAACTATGAGATTTATTAAAAGAATAATCTGCAGATGCTTGAAGCGCATTCCAATAGAAGTCACTTATTTTTTCATCTAAGTTTTGTTGTTCTCCAGCTTTATAAATTTTTTCTTTCCATGCTGGCATATCATCAACTTTTTTCTTACCAACAATTCTTCTTAGAACTTCAGCTTCTTCAAGAGTTAATCCAAATACTTTATTAGCAATTTGCATAAGTTGTTCTTGATAAAGAATAACGTTCTTTGACCAAGAAAGAATTTTATCTAAATCGTCATGTAAGTTTAATTGACTTGGGTTTTGTTTTTGATCTTTATAAATTGAAACAAATTGTAATGCTCCAGGTCTAGCTAAAGCAATTACATCAGACAATTCATTTAAATTATTTGGTTTAATATCTTGACATACCTTAAAATTTGTATCCGCAGAAATCTGAAATAATCCCATTGGGTAATTAAAATTTTGAAGAACCTCGTAAATAAATTTATCATTTGGATCAATTTCATTTATATCAATGCCTACCTTTGAACATGTTTTATGAGCAATGGTTAATGTTCTAAGACCCAAGATATCGAACTTAACCATAAGGTCACTAACATCATTCATGTCATAACCAGTTACGATATCTCCATCTTTTGTTTTTTGAAGAGGAACTACATTACTAATTTTTTGAGAGCAGATTGCAATTCCTGATGGATGGACTCCAGTATTTTTATTTAAATTCTCTATTTTAAGAGCGTTTTCAAATGTTTTTTTATGCTTCTTAATCCATTGATCAAATTTTTCATTTTCAGATCTAGCATTAGTTAAACTAAAAACTTTTCCATGCGCTTTAGGAATCATATCGCTAATCTCATTAGCCTCTTCCTCTTTTGCTTCGTCAAAATATTTTGTAGCCTCTCTAATGCAAAGCTTTGAACTAAATGTATTAAATGTTAATATTTTTGCTGTTCTTCCAAGATGCTTTTTTTCAATATAATCTATAACTTTCTGTCTTTGATCATAAGAAATATCTGAATCAACGTCTGGAAGTAAACTTCCAACCAGATATTCTTTGCCTAATTTATCATAAACTTTTTGTGCGCGAGATTTGGAAACAAATCTTTCAAAGAAAAGATCATGGGGTATTGGGTCAATATTAGTTACGCCAAGCAAATACAAAACAAGACTACCAGCAGCAGAACCTCTTCCAGCGCCAGTTGGAATACTGTTAGTATGACAAAAATTTAAAATATCCCAGTTTAATAAAATATAATCAGTGAATCCAAGTTCATTAAATGTATCTAACTCTTGCTTCGCTCTATCATAGTATTTATCTTTATTCGTTTTTTTAGTTATACCTTTTTCTCTCAAAGCATTTCTAACAAGAGATTTAAGCAGATCAAAACTAGAACTTTCATTATTAAGAGAAGCGTCTATTTTTTTTAACACTGACTCTTCGACAGAAATCTTTGGCAAATCTACACCTACTGGTTCACAATTATCGTAATTATAAAAATCTTTAAAAATCATAGTTCCATATTTTTTTTAATTTCTAGAAAAATCTTGAAGCACATTTCGCAATCATAAACAGCTTCATGCAGTTTCTTTTCGTCAAATTCAATGCCAAAAAATTTCAATTGTTGAATTTGAGATACTTTTGATTTTAATGACCTATCATGCATTATTTTATATTGCCATGATAAGAAATCATGTTTAGGTTTATCAAGCTTTTCTCTAAAAGCTTTACCCAAACATCTTGTGTCATAAATTCTATTTAAATAAGAATAATCTGGTTTTTCGCCAAGCAATTTTTGCAAAACAGCTATCATATAAACATCAAAACCAAGAATATTCTGTCCTACAATTATATAATCATCATTATATAAGTAGTTTTTAAATTTCTCCCATACCTCTTTTGGTTTTTTCTTTTTCTTATTATAAGAATCTAAATTAAATCCAGTTAATTTAATTACTGTATCATTAAGCTTTAAATCTGGATATGAAATGTATTCATCATGTTTCTCAATAACGCGATTACCTTGACAAACAATCCAAGCTAGTTGCCAAGGTCTTGATGATGATAAATTTAACCCTTCAGTTTCTGTATCAAATACGATATATTTTTGATTATATGGGAGCATGATTTTCTAGATATGATTGCCAGCAAAACTCATTTGAGCAAAAATGATTTAAATTTGGATTTGAATAAGATGGATTTTTTCCATTTGAGCGATTACAAATTGCTTTATACATTTGAAACGCTTCAAAATCTTCTTTATTTTTATAATAAATTGATTTTGCATTTTGAATTGGTTGTTTAGATCCATTCATTGTAACTCTATTGACTTGATTTTTTATAAAGAAATCAAATGGATGATTATTGTCCTCAATAAAATAAAAATGATCAAATTTGGATAGTTCCAAATGAGACAAACCGAAATAAAATAAATTATTATAAATATAAGAGTCGTAAAATGGAACTCCTATTTTAACATTATTGAAGAATAATTCATCTACTTCAGACAAGTTTAAAACAATTTCTTTATTTTCAAAAGTTTTTGAATAGAGGGCTTTTATATTATTTATGCCATCATTGTTTTTTGCAAAGAAAATTAATTTACTAGGAAGTTCGGAAAATGAATTTTCAACAACTGATAATCTTATTCCAAAGATTAATTTAATACCAAGTTCTTGAGCAACATTATTAATACTCCTAAAGCCATAAAAAGAGTCTTCAACAACAACAATTTCACTAAGATTATATTCTGATTTAATATCAAATATATCTTTTGGCTGCAAAATGGATCGCCCAATACTAAAGTGAGTTTTAAAAAGAGGTATTGCCACTAGATAAGTTTATAACAATTCATTGATATTGTCAAATCTAAAAGCTGGACATCCAGAATATTTTCTCTTTTCTATAGAGAAGCCAAGTCCATTTTTTCTTTTTTTGTTTAATTCTTCTTTAACATAAGAGGAGGATATAATATTTTTATCTTCGTCTAATAAAACAAAATAGTCAAATGGAAATTTAAATGGACAATGCCACATTAAAGTTCCATCTTTTTTTAATTGACCTTTATATTCAGCTCTTCCACATACAACCCTCCCGCTAAACCCCTCTTCTTTAGAGGGGAATCCTTTATTATAGGCAAGACCATCAATAGCAGATTTTTCATTAAAATTATTAATTATTGATTGAATTTGTGTTAAAAAATATTCAAAGCCTTCTAGTTCATCTTCTGCCACTTCGCTCATTTCAAGAAGACCTTCGTTTTTACAATCAAATTTCAGAAACAAAAACTCCATATCTCTTTTTAAGAAATCTGGATATAAATATTTAACAGCAAGACAATACATTAAATTTTGCATATTATCTTCAACTTCTTGACCGCTAAAAATTTGCTTAGATGTTTTGAAATCTCTTATTAATGCTATTCTTTTTTTCTTGAATAAGAATAATTTATCTATAAACCCAAGAATTCTATAATTCTTTTGACCATTATTGACCTCTATATCAAAATCCTTTTCGCTAATAGATTCTGTTGGTTTGCCGTATTTATTGCCAAAAAAATCATAATTGAGACCCTCCATAATCATTTGATTAATTAATTCAAGATTATCAAAATCATCAATTTTATTCTTTCTTGCAAAAGAATTAACCATACGATTAATTGGTTTAGATGATTTTATATCTTGATGTTTTACTAATTGATCATAATGATGTTTATGTCTTGGATCGCCAAGAACCTCAAAAACTGCATGACATATACTTCCTCTTAGACTCCCTTCATTTGTTGTGTCTGGAAGCTTTAAATGATATTTGCACCAATATTGCCAAGAACATGTTTGTAATGTTTTAATTCTTGATGCCGAAAGTGGTTTATTCACTAATTCACTCATAGTTAAATTTATAAAGTTTTTTAAGTTTTTTGAGAGAATCAGAAAAAGATTTATTTGTTTTTAATGTAGACTCCATTTTTTCTGCTATTGAAATAACCATTTCAATAGACTCCTTGTGACTTATATCATCGACTTTTTTAAGATAGATTTCCAAATCATTCTTTGACATTTGTCCAAAATCATTTAAATCTGGCGGTATAAAATAAATATGTTTAAAATCTATTGTATCAATAAGTTTAAATATAGACTTAATCGCACCTTCAAAACCGCGATTTCTATCAGAGAGATAATCATTGTTAAAACAAACAATGATTTTTTTAACAGGCATTAAACTAAGTTTAGATATAAATTTAGACGAAATATTTAAACCAAAACTAACTAAATTATTTTTAATGCCTTTATCAAATAAAGATAACGAGTCTCCGATAGACTCTACAATAAAAACCTTCTCTGAATTAAAAATAGAATTCCTGCATTCTTCGATAGAATAAAATGGATAAAACCAATCTGCAACTCTTCCAATATGCAGCCATTTTGGTTTATTTTCATCTAGGTCAGCTTTTCTGCCAGAAAAACCATGTATCTTTTTATCTTTGCTAAAGATTGGGAAAATTGTTCTTTGATACATTTTGCCAGATGTAGAAAAGCCACATTGATATTTCTTAAGAGTTCCAATAGAAATATTCTTATCTAAATAAAAATCATAATGCGGCAAAAGTCTTTGAAGTGATGTGATTGGATATGTTTTTTCTTCTTTCAAAAATGTTTTTTCTTTAATTATATTTACACCCTTTTGTATGTCTTTCAAATAACTCTTAATTATATTATTATCATTTGTATTTAATGTACGAGACAACAACGCCTCAAATGGCATAAAAGTACTGTCCTCTACATAGTCTTTCCATACTCCAGTGTCCTTGTAAATTTGAAGTGCCGTAGTGTTATCTCCAGATCTATATACAGCATTTGTCCTCCAATATTGACCATGGTCTTTTAGATTATATCCTAGGCTTTCTAAAATTTCTCTATACTTACTCATTGTGAAAAAATCATTGGAATGGAGTTATCTTCGTCATCTTCTTCAAGATGAACGTCTTCATTATTCATAGAACGAACAATGTCATTCAAGTCGCCTTTTTCTGTGATGCAGAAGTTTTCAAATTCAAGATTAATGAAATTAGATTTTTTACTTCCATCTGGCATTTCAACTGGATTGATTGCTCTTAATGGATCTTTGCCAAGATGCCTTGCTTTAAGATTGACTAATTTGTGAGAGCCAAATCTATTTCCCTCAGAATGAATTTCCTCAGCAATCTTTTTGCGCAACAAGAAAAGATGTGAGCAAAATTGAGTAATTCCATCAGAGAGAGATACGACACTTTCATCATCAACAATTGAATCTGCACTCCTGTTATTTGTAATTCCAAGTCTATTTGATTGAACAGATGTGATCATTGAAACACATGGTTTTCCATCAAAACAAAGATCTCTGTGGATAGTTTGTTTAAACTTATGAACCATATATGAAACTTGTTGCCAACCATCAACTTTTCCAATAGATCCGAAATCACTTTTGATATAATCAAAACTAAAAATCAATGGATTACCTCTACCTATCTTAGAATAATAAAATCTTTTCAAAAGAGATGCCATTTCATCTGGACTCATGCCAGCAACATTCTCGTAATAAAATTCCATATTCTTAATTGTTTTAAAAGTAGACCTCACTTTCGCCACAACCTGTTCAGGAGTCATTCCTTTATAAGAAGATGTTCTCCATTTACCTGTTTGCAAAAGCCAGACTGGTATTCCAGTCATTGCCGAACATTGACGAAAGATCAATTCTTCTTCACTCATTTCTCCATTGTCAAAATGAAGAACTGGAACATCATGCGTTGCAGATACCTTTGTTGTGTAATCCATACAAAATTGCGTCTTACCAACTCCAGATCGAGCGACAATAACAGTTATGTTTCCAGGCAATAATAAAGATCCATACATATCGTTAATTTTATCGTGTGGACCCATAAGTCCAAATGTATCAACTGGATTGTTACCACGTTCTTCGACAACCTCTTCCATAATCTCGAAAAGATTAATTGGGCCAGATTCATTTATTTCAAAATCTTTTATACTCTTATTGTAGATTTGGTCTGCCTTTTCTACAATTTCGCTATATTTTAAACTTGGATCTATATTCTTGACAAAAGATGCCACATCTTTGCATGTTGCATAAATTTCTCTTCTGGCTGTAAATTTCTTTAATTCACGAACTGATGATTCAAAAACGTCTTCGCTAATTTTAAAAAAGGCAAGAGAATAAATGTATTCCGAAACATCTATACTATCTGGAAAACTAACCTTTAGTTGATTTATTCTTTGAATCAAAATTGTTTCATCGATTAATTCAGCATTGTCCAATGCGTTTTTAAGCAACTTAAATATGGATATATTTACCTTAGAGCTTTCGGTATAAAAATCATTGTCCTTTAAAAATGATGATACTTCAGCCCATTTTTTAGGATGTTGAATAATTCCGCTTAATACTTTTTTTTCTAATTCGTATGAAAAAATCATAGTGATATATTGTCTTCGTTGTCTTCAATAAAAAGTTCAATTGTTTTCTTAAGAGCCATGTTTACACACATGTTATCAAATTTATTTAAAATAGATGGAATGCCATCTGAATTAACATAAGCAAGAATAAAGCCTTTCGTTCCAGATGATGATGTACCTGTAAGATCATAAAGTTTATGGACTATTGATTCTGGTAATGTAAATGGTTCATTTTCCTTCATAAGATTTCTAAATTCTTTAAGAGTTCCTCGTCTAGTTTATCCGATTCCAATATTCTTACAAGCTTAATATTGTTGACATCGCAAAAAAGTTCCTTTTTTTCATCTCTTTGTAATTGGGCTAAAAAATTTTGTCTTGAATTTGAGTGAAAAAATTTATTAAATTTATAATGTTGATTTCCGTCTACTTCAATAGCAATTTTTTTATTTGCATTATAAAAATCAATTGTTAATCTTGTGCTAATAACTGGCATTTCTTCAAAAACAATATCTGCAATCCAGTATTTTTTTAATAAATCTTTAACTCTTTTTTGAATTTTACTTTTACATGTACTATTCCACTTTATTAAATAACGAGTTGAGTTTTTTAATTTTACTGATTTACCTGATGTCGATAAAAATATCATTTTGATAGAAAATTATCTTTAACAAACTTTGCCAATGCAATTGTTACTTCTTCATTTTCTTCAAGAAAATCGTAAATAGATTGCATTCCTTGAAATTTATCTTTAATTGATAAATTTTGTGATTCCAGATAAGTTTTAACTTCGGGGTCAATAGCAAACCAAGATCCAGATTTTTCTACTAACCCCCACATTGTCATCATTTCGACAACCTCTCTCTCAACCCAAATAGACTTACCATTTGAGCGACCATGTTTAATGGGGTATTTTACCACCTGACCAGTTGATTCATTTGTCGATTTGCAGATAAGAATTTTCGCCATATGGCCAAAAATTTTATTATCGACTCCAATTTGTTGATTTGGTTTTTCAAGAATTTTGTCTGATTTGTTTTGTTTTTGAAATTCAAGAATCCAATCTGGATAATGCAATAATGCATTCCCACCACTTGAGTTTGTTTGGTTATTTGGATCTCCTTTAGCATAAGGATTAATGTCAACCTTTGCTCTAACTTGAGAGATCATGATGCACATATGCCCAAATTTTGACATTCCAAGACTAACTCTTTTAAGAAAATCTGAACTCATTAATGCGCCAGCGGCAACTTTTGCAGCTTCACTTGTGGATTTTTCTAATTCTGCTTTTGGAAGTAAACCATCCATGCTATCTACAACAATACAAAACTTTTCTTTATCTGGATTATTCCTAAGCAAACCTCTTAAAAAATCAAAAACAGTATCGTACACATTGCACTCAAACACCAAACATGTGCCGATAACCCATTCTTCAGCATTAAAAACAAAATTAAGACCAGATCTTTCACGGACATCTTTTGAAAGTCTGCCTTCTGCTTTAATGTAAAGACCTTTTGAATCACCAACACTTTTTAACATATTAAGCATGACATGAAGAGCTTCATTTGTTTTGCCGCCTTCGTTTGCTCCAATAAATCTATGCATTCCACTTCCAAACCCCCCTCCAAGATAAGAGTCTAAAATCATACTACCACTTGAGACTAAATAGTCTTCTGCGGTATTTTCTAAATTATAATGAAATTCCTTGTTGCTTTTAAGGAATTCTTTCGTGTAGTCTATTGTGTTTATTTTACTCATTATCTAAAAATTGTCTTATTGTTCTTTTTTTATTTTGTATAACATCATCTCCAACTTTCTCACCCAAGTCTATTGCACTTTCAATTTTTTTAGGCTTATATTTAAATTCCTTATATTTTAAATCAAGAAATTTAACGCCATCTTTAGTAAGAAACCATTTTATACTTGCCTCCATTTTAAATAATGGTTTAACCTTTGAAAGGAAATCAACATCATTGTCAAATCTTTCAAAGATTTGAGTGGCAATTTTCATATCTAAAGCAATATTGCTGGATTTTTTATTATCCAGCAATCTTTTAACAAATTCCTTTCTCTCCTTAAAAAAGGGTTTAGGAGCTTTTTTGGGCTTAGCTGTTTTTTTACTTTGCGCCATTAAACTCTTTATAATAGAGATTAATGTCATTGTCAACCATTTTTCTAACCAATTTATCAAAAGACGTTTTGGGCATCCATTTTAATTCTTTCCGAGCTTTCGTGGAATCCCCTAAAAGCAAATCAACTTCTGCGGGGCGATAAAATTTTTGATCAATTTGAACTAATTTTAATTCTGGAACACCTGCAAAATCATTTAAGTAATTTGGCAGTAAATATAAAGTATCTAAGTTTTCGCCAACCCAAATACCATCAATGCCAGCAGCCTTAAAAGCTAACTCCACAAATTCTTTTATTGTGTGAGTTTCATTAGAGGATAGCACATATTCTTTAGGTTCGTCTTGATTTAACATTAACCATACACCCTCTACGAAATCTTCAGCATCGCTCCAATCTCTTTTAGAATCTAAATTACCAAGTCTGAGTGTTTCAAATGGAATTTGATTTTCAATAGCGTGTTTGATTCTAGCAACATTTTTTGTAATTTTGCGCGTTACAAATTCTTCGCCACGGCGAGTTCCTTCGTGGTTAAACAACCAACCCTGAATAGCATAAAGGTTATAAGACTCACGGTAAACTTTAACAAGATGTCTTGCTGAGGCTTTAGATGCTCCATATGGACTTCTAGGGCGCAATGGATGTTCCTCCGTTTGAGGGGCAACTATTACGTCACCAAACTCTTCTGAAGATCCAGCATTATAATAACGACATTGTGGGGCAAATTTTCTGATAGCTTCTAATTGATATAAAACTGCCATACAATTAGTATTCATATGATTTACTGGCATAGTCCAACTATTACCAACAAATGAATTTGCCGCAAAGTTAATAAAATAATCTGGATTTTCTTCTTGAATAACTCTGTCCACATTGGATTGGTCAGTTATATCAAGATCAATTAATTTAAATCTTGAATTATTAATAAGATGTTCAATGTTTTGATGATTTTTAACGCTCAGTCTTCTAACTCCAGCAACAATAGTATGGTCTGTTTCTTTTAAAAGAAAATCGGCCATAAAACTTCCATCTTGTCCAGTTATTCCAGTTATTAATACTTTTTTCATAAAAAAATAAACATTATTTATTGATTTGGATTTCCTCCAATATGTGTGCAATCAACATATTCTTGATTAAAAAATGCAAAATGATTTTCGCTTGATGTTAAATGTTTAAAGCCCCATCCAGATTGCAACTCTATATGCATATTTTTAATATGCTCATAATATTGACTAATAAATTTATATGCAAGCCATGCATCTCTAGTTCTAACTATATTTGGCTGAAAAGTAAAAGTTGATCCATATGGAGTTGATTTATCTGTTTGTATAAAATAAATATCTTTATCTATATTAACATCTTTATTTACTTCAGATATTTCATGATTAAATCTAAAACAAAGTAGATCTTTATTAAGGTTTAACTCTTTGATTGCATAATTAATATAATATTCTAAATCATATTTTTTTATATTTATAATCCAATCGTCCTCCAACCATAAGGAATATGGTTGAGAATGTAGTCTGTTATTGCTAAATGATTTTATTATATCTTGCGTATAACCAATCGCATGGCTTTCTTTATCATGACTCCAAGCACCAATTGTTTTATCAACTAAAAAATTAAATGACAAAAGAATCTTTTCCATCTGTTCAGCAATATGCTCTTCATTTGGAGAAACTTTAATATGAGCGTATTTAAAAAATAAATTTGGATTTATCTTTTTAAATAAATCCTCAATAGTCTTTTGATAAATTTCTTTATTACCAAAGTGACCTTTCGTAGTAGTAAATAAAACTAAATTAATCATTGTTCTTTCATAGATATTTTTTATTAAACCCACCAGTTTAAAATATAATCTTCTCTTCCATCATAATTCGGAAAATCTAATTTGTCAATTGGATATTCATTTTTGTCTAATTTAAATAATGGATAATCTTTTCTTAAAAAAGAAATTTCTAAAGAATCTGGAAAATCTATATATCTTGGAGAGTGATTATTAGCATGAATATGAATAATATTATAATATTGGCAAATTTTTTTAAAGAATTCTTGTTTTATATGTTTATCTTTTTTTATGGATGAAATTGGTTCTTCTATGGTCCATTTTTCAGGAATCTCTTCAATAAGTCCATGAATTTCAATTGAAATTTGATCAAAGTGCTTGCTTATAAAATCAATATCATTATTAATGACTTCATATTCATAACCTTCAATATCCATTTTTAAAATCATGTTTTTTTCATTTTCATGATTATTTTCTTTGATGTGATTTTTGATTAAACTTTTAAATAAAAATTCTGACTTAAAAATAAAATTTGGATGATTTACTGGTGGATTATTTATTGATCCATCATACATATAAACATTTTTATTTTGATCAGCGCAATCTAAATCAAAACGCAATCCTTGTGGATCAGATCCAATACCATACGAATAAACTATATTTGACTTATCAAATAATTCTTGTAAAAAAACATAACTTCCATCTTTAAATCCTCCGTATCTTTTTTTAGTAAAATCACTTAGATATGGATATATTATTTTTTTTAAAAAATTATATTTATTTGGTTCTCTTGGATCAAAGAATATCATGAATTTTTGGAATTTCCGTGCATGTCATTTTATAGAATTCTTGATTAAATTCAAGTTGATTTTCTTTTTCGTTCCATTTATAAGAACAAATGCCATTATATCTTTTGAGTTGATAATTAACTTTCGCTTTAAGAAATTCTGAATCTCCACACCAAGAATAATGTATTGGATTGCATATTTCTTTCGGTACTTCTAAAATTGGAAGTTGTTTATAGTCTATTAATTCATTATTAATATTATATGCTATATCATTTTCATAATAAAAATGGCTTATTGTTTTTTTACCATTAGCATTAACAGCAAATATTCTAGGAGGATTGAATCCTTCTATATATGTTTTTTCTGAAAAAACAAAATTTTTAAAATTTATTTTATATGTGCAAATATTTTGATTATTTTTAATAAAGTCAATTGTCTTATTTATTTCCTGTTCGGAATATATTTCATCTTGATCAAGTAACCATATATAATCTATATCATGGGTTAGTAAATGATTTAAAGGAGAATTCCTTGAGAAAGAATCATTAGATTGTTTTCCCAAACAAATATAATCAATAAAATCTCTATGCTCTGTCAATAATTGTATTGGAGTTTCTGTGTCATCAACATCCCAACCACATTCAGCATAATCTTGATATTTATAACTTGATACAGCAACACATGAGATTTCTTTAATATTTTTCCATGCAGCTAATACTTTACTTGTATATTGCGGAAATCCATAAAAATTACAAAGAAGACCTATTTTCATATTTTTAAATTGTTGGCCATAATGGTTGTGAAAAATTATGTTTGTATTTATTTATTGAATTAAATTCATTTGGATCAATAAATATATCGTTTGCTTCTATTTTTTTGTTTTGAGATAAACTTTTTCTTTCACTCCAAATATCTTTCCAAAAATTTTTATTTAATTGCGATCTTCTGTTTAAGTCAAGGAATCCTAAATGAAATATTTTTATAGAATCATCTGTTGCATTCAAACAGCCTAAACAATTAATTAAATTGCCATCTTTGTCTATTAATTCACATGTATCAGATTTTTCGGGATCAAATACTTCATTATTTATTTTAGAAAAATTTACAGCACCTCTATAGCAATCTTTTTTTGTATGAATATACCATTTTTGTCCTATATTTTTATAATGATCCAAATCAAAAAATAAATCAATACTTTTTAACATAAAACTACATGATTTATTTTGACTTATTAAAATATTATATAAATTTATTAAAGAATTTTTGCTGCCAGAGACCCTTTCATCTAAATCTATTTGAAATACAATTTCATTTGAACAATTTTGTAGACTATGATTTTTTAGAATTCCATCCCAATATAAATTATTAAAATCAATATCTACATCAACAATTTTTATTTTTTCAAAAAATTTATAATTTTTTATTTCTTGTTGTATATCTTCTAGGTCTTTAGTTACCGTACAAATAACTACTTCGTCAAAATAATAAAACCAGTTATCTAAAGCTTCAATTAATGATAATTGAATATTTTTTAAATTAAAAACAGTTGTGTAAGCACTAATTTTCATATTTTTATGATTAAAGAGAAGTCATGTTTGTCTATCTGATCTCTTGCGCCAAGAAATTCATATCTATACCAGTCGTTGAGTATTTTTTCACTATTAACAGATTCTTTTAAAATTTCTGTTAAGCCAATTGTTTTAATACATTCTTTTATTGAATTAAGGTCAAGTTGATTATAACCTAACCGCATAATTTCATTAAAAAATTTATATCTAATTTCATATCTTTGATTTATAAAATCAGCATCATGTTCAAAATGCAAAACTAAATGATTGCTTTGTGGAAACAAATAATATTTCATAAATGCATTAACCCAATGTAGAGATTCTCTTAATTTAGGGCGTAAATTTTCAAAATATGAATCTTTCCAAAATTCTGTTTGAGTTAATTCAATAGGTTTTTGAGAACCTTTAATTCCTTCATGTGGATTTCCAACAAATTCATTATATTCATTAAATCTAAACATAAATCTTTTATTGTACAAATAAACTCCATCAATATCATTAATGTTTAATATTTTAATTAAATCTTTTAATGAGGATGTAAATTCTGGAGATAGTTTTTCTAAAGTATCAATAACAACAAACCAATCTCCTATTCTCATCGGACCTTGAAACAAACAATGATTTCTACTGAAATGCAATCTATTGCACCATTTTGTGTATATTATTTCTCCATCACCTTTTACTGATTCTAAATATTCAGAACCCTCATCTTTCGGATAATGAAATGTCCAAATTAATCCATCAAAATCATCTTTAATTGGATCAATTAAAGATTTTAAATTTTCTAAATTTCCACTAGATGTTAATCCAGTGAGCCATAGTTTGTTTTGCATTTGGACTATTTTATCAAATAAAGTAAATGTTTTCTATTTTTTTTATTTAAAAAATTTTATTGCCAATAAGTAAAGCTATGTTTTTTTTCTTTTTCTGGTATTTGTCCATCAATCCAACCATTATTTAGTACAAGCTCCCATTCTTCATCATTAAAATATGGAAAATCAAATTTTTCAGTTGGTTTTTTTATCATCCACAATTCTTTTGTATCTGTTCTGTGTTTCCACATACTTCCATCTGGATTACTTCTATGACTCCATTTGCCATTATTAAAAAATATTGGAATATTTGAATTAAAATAAACACTTTGGTAAGTTAATTTATTTTCAATGATATAATTTTGTATACATTCTTCGGTCCATTTAATTTTATGCCATGGCCCTGGACCTCCAATTGATTTTGGTATTGAATTATAAAATTCAACAGAAATAAATTGCGCTCTTTCAGAATATTTACCATGACATTGATCTCCCGCTAAATCAACATAAGAAAATCCTTTCTCTTCTATTAAATCAATAAAAATTTCAATATGTTCATTATTTAGTTCTGCGGCTAAAATATGATCTGACTGAATATAAAAAGCATATTTACTTTGACATTGAGCAAATAATTGAATTGTTCCTGCACCACACCCTACATTAACATCATTTAAAATTAACTTATTAATTAAACCTTGTTCTTTTAATTTTTTAGCATAATCTTGTCTTCCGCCATTTGAAAGAAAAGTTACAATATATGGAAATTTACTATATTGTTTAATGCTATTTAAGAGAAGGGTCGCCTCTTCTTCTCTTTCGTAATCTAAAATTAAATATTCTATCATAAAAAACCTCTGAGTTAAAAACCCAGAGGTTCAAGTTTATTGAACAATGGTTACTTAACTTTTATAGTTATATCTCTTTTTTGTTCTTTTTCAAGAGGTATTTTAATAGAAAGTAAACCATTTTTATATGATGCGTCAATTGCATCTTTATCAACATTATCATGCAAAGTAAATTGCTTTTTAATGCTACGGCGAGATATTTTTTGATGATAAACCTCACCCTTGTTGGTTTTTTCTTTTGCTAATGCTTCAACTTTTAATGTTTGTCCAGAAACAAATACTTTGATGTCTTCTTGTTCTAGCCCAACTAGGGCGAATTCAAGAATAATATTTCCATCTTTATCCTTATAGATATCATAAGGATCAGAGGTCCAAATATCATTTTCATGATTTGTTTCAAGATAATTAAACATTTTCTTGAAAATATCCCCTTCAAAAATAAAGGGGGACGATAGGTTGTTGTATTTTAATGTCATAGTCATACTACTTTTTAGTTAGTTTGTTTTTTTAATGCATCCATTTAGGTATGCAGTAAAAATTTTTTATAAAAAGAGTTCTTTTTCAGTTTCTTGATCAAAGAATTCTTTTTTAATTCTACCAATTATAAAATTCAAAGTTTCATCTTCTATTTTTTCTCCTTGGTTTTCGTCAAAAAAAACATTAGATTCTTTTACTTCAGAGTCTGTAGGTAGAAAAATCATTGCTTATGTATATACAAGCAAAAATTAATTTTGGGAAATTAAGATTCACATGTTGAACATGATAAGATTGATCTACTAAGCTCTTGAGCTGGATTGCTTGAGCGTTGATAATATAATCCTTTAATTCCTTGCTCCCAAGCAAAGATCATTAATTCATTAACCTCTTTAGGTTTTGTGTTTGGCGGAATCATTAAATTAAGAGATTGTCCTTGATCAATATACTTTTGTCTTTGTGCGGCCTGTATTACAATTTCTTTTTGTGAGATTTCTCCAAAAGTTTTAAAAATATTTTTTTCTTCTGTAGTAAGAAAATCTAAATGTTGAACAGATCCACCATGGGTAAGAATATCTTTCCATGTATCTTGATCATTTTTACCTTTTTCTTTAAGAAGCTTCTCAAGATATGGATTACGATATGTAAACTTACCTTTAGCAAGATCTTTAACAAAGTAATTACTATTTAGTGGTTCAATAGATGGTGATACTTGACCAAGAATAAATGAACTGCTGGTAGTAGGTGCTACTGCAAGAGTGGTTGAATTACGACGACTATATCCCTTTAACATAAATGGCTCTCCAAAGATATCTGCAAGTTCAGATGTAGCTTTATCAGATCTTTCTCTAATAGTTTTCCAAATTTGACTATTAAGTAATTTAGCATCAATTGATTCAAATGAAATCAATTTTGATTGAAGTAGTGAATGCCACCCAAGAACACCAACGCCAAGAGCGCGTTGATTAATAGCAAATTTACGAGGCGCTCGCATAAATTTATCTGTATTTAATCCAGATCCAGTTTTAAGAATAAATTCAGACATTACTGCATCAAGGAAGTAAACAAGAGTTTCGACCGCATCTGTTTCAGCAATCTCATCCCATTTTTCAAGATTAAGTGATGAAAGATTACAAACAAATGATTCATCTTCTGAATTGGAAAGCATAATTTCATTGCAAAGATTTGAATTATTAATTTTTAATCCTTGATCTTTATACATTTGTGGAGCTTGGTTGTTAGCGTTATCAGAGAAAAAGATATAAGGATATCCAGACTCAAAACGCTTTTTAATAACAAGACCCCATATTTTACGAGCCTCTTTATCTCCATTGATCATTTTATTCATCCATTCATCAGAAACACAAACCCCGATTGACATCTCTTGAATTTCATGACCTTCACCACGAATTTTAAGAAACTCTTCAATATCTGGATGATCAATTGGAAGATATGCGGCAAAAGAACCTCTACGAACATTTCCTTGAGAAACAACATTCATTAACTTATCATAAAGCTCCATGAAGTGAACTGAACCAGTAGACTTGCCACCAGATGAAATCTCTGCGCCTCTGCCACGTAATGCTCCAAAATATGCACTTGTTCCACCTCCGCATTTAGTCATTTGACCCACTTCCGCTATCTTTTCAAGAATAGAAGACATTTCATCAGCGATAAAACTGCCAAAACAAGAAATTGGCAAACCTCTTTCACGGCCAAAGTTACTCCAGATTGGACTTGATAAAGAGTAAAAACCTTTGGCCATATAATCATAGAACTTATCTGAAAATCCATCCATGTCACCCAATAAATATTGTGCCTTATCAGCTACATCTTTAATTCTCTGCTCTGGGGTTTCACCTTCAAGTAGATAACCTCTTTCAAGAAACTTTCTTGAATCTTTATTTAACCAATATATTTCGCTCTTCATAAATTAAAACAAATCGTCTTCACTGAATGATTGATTCTTCTTGCTGTATTCCACTGGTCTTGAGTGAAAGAAATCAGTCATGTTGTTGCCTAAAAGTTCTTCATCAAACCATGTTGTAGATGATATAAGATTTTGATCAATTTTAAATACTTTTGGGAAATTAATTTGAGATAAAGATTCATTAATTCTATTTTTAATAAATTCTTTTAAGATATCTGCGGATAATCCGTCTTGATTAATTTCGTTAATCATCCAATCAACAATTTTTGATTCTGATTTAAAAGCTTCTTCAGCTTCGTGTAGAATCCTTTCCTGGAGTTCTTCATCAAAAAGCTCTGGATGTTCGTCACGGATAGTATTAATAATTTTAATACCAACTAAAGCATGAATATTCTCTTCGTTGCGAGTATATTTTACCTGTTGATCTGTATCCTTCAGAACATTTTTAAATCTCGCAAACCAGTTAATAACATAGAATTGCGAGAACAAAGAAACGTTTTCAACAAATAACGTAAATAGAATCAAAGCATAAAGATATTGTTTCTTAGAGTCTTTATAAAATTTATGAGTATACTTTTTTAGGTATTTTACTCTTCCTTGAATCCATTCAAGTTTAAGGTTTTCATCAAAAACGTCTTCTAAATCAAGGATGCTAATAAGTCTTTCGTATGCGTTATTATGAATAACTTCGATATTAGCCATTACATAACCAAGATCTTGAAGAGATGGGTGTGGCAGATTTTCGCCAAGCTTAGCCCAAAATGTTTTTACCGCTACTTCAATTTGACCAATTGCCGATAAAGTACGAATAATTGTTTCTCTTTCTTGATCTGTTAGTTCTGTTTTAAACTGTTGCACGTCAGCCTTAAATGAAAACTCTTTATCTGTCCAAAAACCATTATGCATAGCCTCGATAAATTGTTCCGTCCAAGGATATTTGTTTGGTTTGCGAGAAATTTGCTCTTCGAATATCATAGTTAATTTTACACAGTCTATGGGATCATGAATATTTTAGCAAGCAAATTTTTCTTAAATAATTTTTTTCCCATATTATTACGAACGTAGTGAGTAATAATATTACGTAACCTTTACTCTTTATTCTTTACTTAACCTTTACTCTTTTACGAAACCTCAAAAAGCGAACCCTTTACATTATAGGGTTATTTAAAAATCTGTCAAGATAAAAAAAACTATTGACAAAAAAAATATTTTTGTTAAACTAGTTGATATGTTAGATACTGTGAATGTTTCAAATTTTTACTCTATAATCTCGCCTCAGAATAAAGGAGATTCTGGTTATGATATAATTGCGAGTTCAGAACCCTCAATTCAAGGAATTGAATTAGATGGTGATGGAAATTATCTTTCGATTGACTTTATTGAATACGAAACAAATTTAATTATTCAGCCTCAAGAGGGATATCATACATATATCTTTCCAAGGTCTTCGATTTCAAAATATAATCTTGTTTTAGCCAATTCCATTGGTTTAATAGACAACGGCTATCGTGGGACACTTAAACTTAGATTTAAATATATTGCTCAACCAATTGATTATAAAATTTACGAAAATAATAAGTTATGCATTAACATAAATAAGAACAAAATTTACAAAATGAAAGATAAAATAGCGCAATTAGTTTTTGGTGAGAGTATTACACCTATTCTTAAAGAGGTAAATGAATTCCATGATACTGAAAGAAATATTTTAGGTTTTGGAAGCACTGGCGTATGAAAGTTATAGCTATATCAGGAATCGCTCGGTCTGGCAAAGATACAATTGCAGATAAACTTTCAGAAGTCATCTCTGAAATGAACCCTGGCTTAAAAATTTCTAGAGAAAGTTTCGCTTCAATTTTAAAGCAAGAGATGTCTACGTTTATTTACGAAAAATTTAATAAAGACATCTTTAGCCTAGAAGGACAAGACAAAGAGAATTTAAGACCACTTTTAGTTGCATACGGTTCAGCAAAAAGAAATCTTAGCAATGGTAGATATTTTATAGAAGCATTGCAAAAAAAGATTAGTATAGAAAACAATGATTTATGCATCATTTCAGACTTGAGATACGCTGATAAAGATTTTGACGAGCTTCATTGGCTTAAAAATGAAATGGGCGGTAAATTAATCCATATCAAAAGGTATAGCGTTATAGATAATCAAAAAAAACAAAAAAAGTTTCTTTTGCCGCCAAATGAAGATGAAAAAAGAAATGATCCAGTTTTAAATAAAAACTCTGATTTCAATATTATTTGGCCATCTGCTAAAAATGATATCGAGTTAAACGAAATGGCTAGAAATTTTTGTGAAGATTTTTACTATAAAAATATATCATATCTTATCTAATGCAACCATCTGATCCATTATTAGCCAATTTAGTAAAAGAGTCCAATGATGAGGGCGCTTTAAAAGAACTTATTTCTCGTCATTCTGGAATATACCTTGATATGATCAAAAAATTTGGATCTAGATCTTTGAGTAGTAATCAAATAAGTGATATGGTAGAAGATAAAAACTATCAAATTTATAAAGCCGCGCTTGAATATGATGAAAGCAAGAGCAAGTTTTCAACCTACCTGGCGCTAAAAACTAAATATCTTTGCTTGACAAATAAAACAAACAATAAGAAAAATTCTAATATTGTTAATTTTGATGAAATTGAATTTACTCAAGAATACAAGGGTTTCGACCCAAGTGAAGAATCTTCTAGAAATGAATCATTTTTAAAAATTTATAATTTAATAAATAACCATTACGATGAAAGAATAAAGATTATATTTAGAGAAAGATATTTTTCAAACACAAATGGATCTTTAAAACCATGGAAGCAAATAGCGTCAAAAGTTGGACTGTCAATCCAAGGATGCATCAACATACACAATAAAACAATAAAAGAATTTCAAGAAAAAATAACAAATGAACAACTTAATTTTTGACGGACCAATTAACCAACTCAGTCTTGGTAATGTATCTTATAATTTTCTAAAAGAAATATGGAAAAGAAATGTAAAAACAAGTATTTTTCCAGTTGGCAACTCGGCTAATTTTGATTCTTTTGATAGAGCTAATCAAGATTTTTTAGAATGGATTAAATTTAATTCTTTTAATAGGCTAAAAACCTTTAATCATGAAACTCCAGTTTTGAAAAATTGGCATATAAATGGATCTGAATCAAGATTTTCTAAAAGACAATATTTGTATACATTTTACGAAGTAGACTCTCCAACAGAAGAGGAGATTAATATAGTTTCAAATCAAGAACACGTATTTTTTTCATCATCAGAATCTTGCGATATTTTTAAATCTAAAGGTTGCGATAATGTATCTTATGTGCCACTCGGTTTTGATGAAGATTTTTTTGAAACAAATAAAAGCTATCTTGATAATGGTGTGATTCATTTTGGACTAATTGGAAAACTTGAACACAGAAAGAATACGCAAAGAATAATTCAACTTTGGTTAAAGAAGTATGGAGATAATCCAAGATATCAATTAACATGTTTAATCAATAATCCGTTTTTTAAACCAGAAGATTTTGCTCAAATTATAAATCAAACCGTTTCTAATAGAAAATGGAAAAATATTAATTTTCTTCCATTTCTTAAAACAAATTCTGAAGTTAATGAGTTAATGAATGCTATAGACATTGATTTATCTGGTATATCCAATGGCGAAGGATGGAACTTGCCAGCATTTAACGCCACAGCATTAGGCAAATGGTCTGTTGTCTCAAATTGCTCTTCTCATAAAGATTGGGCCACAAGAGAAAATTCTATTTTAATTGAAGCTAACAACAAACAACCTTGTTATGATAATTTCTTTTTTAGACAAGGAGCGCCATTTAATCAAGGTAATTATTATCTTATAAAAGACGAATCAATTATCGATGGATTTGAAAGAGCTGAAAAACTTGCAAAAACAGTAAATGAAGAAGGAAAAAAACTTAAAAATATATTTACTTATTCAAAATCTATAGATAAAATTTTTGAAACTATAAAACAATAATGCCTACTTATATTTACAAACATCCAAATGATGAAATTTACAAAGAAATCGTTCAGACTATGAATGAAGCTCATGTTTATTTCGAAGATGATGTTGAATGGAAAAGAGTCTTTACTATACCTCAGGCTTCAATTGACTCTCATGTGGACCCATTTTCATCAAAAGAGTTTGTCGAAAAAACTGGTAAAATGAAAGGCACATATGGCGATCTAATCGACTACTCTTCAGAAATGTCAAATAAAAGAGAGGAAAAATGTGGCACAGAAGATCCGATAAAAAGAAAATATTTTAACGAATATAAAAAGAAAAATAAAGTAAAACACGTGCAAGATAAACCAAAAATTATTGAAAATAATAATTTTCGAATAGATTTACCTTAATACATATTTTATTTATACGTATGGACCTTTATAATTAACTGGAAGTGGAGTTTGATTTCTTTTAATTCCAGTTTTATTTTCATAACCTGTTGGAAATGATGTTAATATTCCAGACATAAACTCACCTCTTTGCTTATCGTTTTTGAAAGTATCTCTTCCTTCATGATAACGGATTGGTTGACCATTTGGGAAATATCCATTATATCCACCGTACAGATGAGCTGAATGCCAATTAACACCTTTTTTTAATGGAAGGTTACTTATTTTGCTTTTATTTAGATAACCTAAAAAATTCTTTTCGGGAATGGTAAGTTGTGCATATGCTAAATTATCTGCAATAAGATTATTATTCGGATAAATAAATGACAAGCCTGAAAAATTTGAAGTTGGTTCGACACTAGAATTAATGACTACAAATCCCGTCCCTATATTAAGATCACGCTGATTAATCTCTATTTTACTTGGAATATACCTTCTTTCTAGTTTAAATCTGTTGCCGCTAATTTCATGTGGATAATAATCAACCCAATCAAAAATATTATTATCTGATATAGGCTCCGTAATATATATTTTATGTCCAGAATTTAATGCATTTGCAATTCCAGTTCCGTTTATTCCAGTTTCAGCAACACTATATGTAAATTCTTTTGTTTCTATATCATAAGAAAGAAGTCCACTTATAAAACCAGTACATTTATATGAAATAAAATCATACTCTTCAATTAATGAAGCATCAACAAGATTAATAATATTATTAATCGGAGGATTAGCATTTATTCTAGCAACAAGTGGATGTGCAAATGTTGTTATCCACCATGGACCTTCTTTCCAAAAAGCAGCCCCTGTTCTTTTGCTAAGAAAAATTCGTTCTGCACCAGTAAAAGGATGTGTAATCAAAGATTCAGAATATGGATTATTGCCACCTGTTCCAGTATTGCCCCAATCCCATCCATTTTGGTCCGAAATAGGGTAACTTTTGCCCCCAGAGAAGAATAAGTATGCTCCAGTTTGACCTGTGTTAGGAGTAAATTTAATTGGCCATGAACCCAAACAATCTTTTTTGTATTTATATGGTATTATGTTAGTGAATTGTATTTCAAATTCTCCCATACCTGGACACGAATAAGCATTTCGAGTAAATGGCCCATCAAAAGCCATGACATTATTAACGCTACTATCATCCGTAGTAAAATACATCTCTGGAATTATGTTACAAAATTTTAATTGTGATGCATTTCTCATCCATTGATTTTCTAAATTCGCAGTTCCAACATTCCAAGTAAAATCAAAATCTAAAGGTAGTTGTTTTAGTATTCGACCTTCTTTACTATCAAAATAAACCATACGAACGTTATTAAAACAACCAACAAATTTACCCCTTGGCTTCTTTTCTTCAAAAATATTAACATCTCTGTTTAGGTCTCTTTCTATAATAACATCAAATTCTGAAGGATCGTCTTGATAAACAGCGCATGAAGAATCAGCACTGGGAAAATTTTCATTTACATAACTAAGATTTGTATCTGCTATATTTATAGAACCATAACCTTGTGCAAAATGGTTATCTTTTAAATACAAATTACATGCATTAAAATTATCTGTGATCTTTAGATGCTCAGGAGCGTAAATATGACGCATCCAATCTTGCGGTTGAGTTGATATTTTTCTTTGAAATTCATCTACCCATGGAAAATCAGCAAATTCTTCAAAAGAATAATCTCTACATCTAGAAGATGGTGGATCATATCCCAGGATTTGCCAATCATAAGGACAATATTCTTTTATTTTATGCAAATGAATTCTTAGTATTTCTATTGTAACCAATGTTCCCTTCGCGGAAATCTGAGTTTTGTCTATTGGAAGAATTAACTCCCAATATGACTCCATTTCACCATATTCATTTGTGATACATTGAGCGTCAGTAAATAGTTTTTTAATTGGAACTGTTGTTATTGGAGTAATAAATTTTGGAACTCCATTATAACTAGGTCTTATGGATGCAGAATACTCTAATTGAGGTATGCTAGTACTTATTTTTAACACAACCTTTAAATAATCCGTGTCATTTGATACCATAAAATTAATAGATGGATATCTATTTGGATCAACATGAATATTTACTCCTGGAGTCCAGTAAAATGATCCATATTTATCTACTCCATGAAGTCCTACAATTTTACTTATTTTGCCGAAATTTTCATTATCATAAGAGCCAGAAAAATTATTAAGACTGTAATATAATTCATTTAAAAGATTAAAATTCTCTTTAGATCTTGAATCATCACCTAGTATAAATGAATCTTCAACGAAATCAGAAGAAATGTTAAATGTGCCATAATACAACTGTATTCTTTCTCTAAAGTTATTAGAAGAAATATCTTTATTTACAAATGAATCAAATACTACTTTAGAATCATTCTCATAAGAATTTGGAAAAAATAAAAATGGCATGTCAATTCCATTTGGACTAAAATAAAATTGATCTGGTGTATAAGGAATGTAACCATTGTTGCTATAATAGCCACTCCATCCACTTATAGACATTCCAATTGTTCCAGTTTGACTTGGAAAAAATCCAGTAGTGGGCGCATTAAAATTCTCAACATATTTTCCGTTATCAAATTCATAAAGTGTTTTGCTGGTAAAGTCAAGACTAAAAGTGCGCCAAAAGGCATCTCTCATCATGTCTTCATTGATATAAAAATCTGTATATATGCCTGTATAATCAGGTAATGTTCTCCCAGTAATATACGATTTATCATACACTGCTTTAATTTTAATTTCTTGAAACCACCGATCTGGTTGTCCATAACCTAGAGAAGCATAACCGCTATTCATATCTAGTCCTTTTATAATATAGTCTCCAGTTTCATTGAAAACAATATCAAAACCTGACCATGTTGATTGTGGAACAACAAAACGATTAATATTCTTGAATTGGTTGTTGCCAGAATTTTTGTAAACTTCTATCCAAAGCCCACTTTCTCTAGGAATAACATATGGTTCAACACATTGAACTTCGTCATAGCGTCTATAGTTAAAACTAACTTCACCACTCCATGAATTTCCTGATAAATTATTTGTATAATTTCCTGTTGTTTGTAAAAAAACAAGTGATTTGCCAAATTTATTATATTTATCAGCTCTTTCAATTTTAATTATTGATCTATCTAAACCAATGCTGGAAGCATAATATTTATCAGAAAGTCCATATTGAAATCCAGGTTCCCATCCACCAACATTATATTCCCAGAATCCATCATTATCCCACATTGCCGCAAATTTTTCTCTATACCAAAGAGTAACATATCCCATCAAATTTATTGGCTCCCAAGGAAAAACAGTATCATTAAGATCAACTGTTGGCCTCCAATATGGTTTTGGACCATTAAAAAATACACAATTTATTTTTTTACAATTATTAAACTCTCTATTTAAACCTGTAACATCTTTACCTATAAAAACATTTCGTGTCGAGATTGGAAAAAAACCACTAGAGATACTGCCATTTACTCCATCTGAAATTACAACTTCTGTAATTGTTTGTGGTAAAGCTGTGTTTTGAAGTTCGTAACTAGTAACATGATAGCCGTCTACGCTTGGAGGTAAAGTTATTCCCTGTACCGACATCGAACCTCTATAATTAATTATTTTAGCATAATCATTGCTTAAAATATTATATTCCCATTTATTTCCCGAATCTATTGGCATAAAAATTATCTACATAAAAATATTTTTGTCTGCAAAGCTCCATATTCATCAACAAAAGAAAATGATTGTTCAGAATAAAAAACCCCTGTTGAAACAATAAGAAATTGACCACTTACATTTACTGTTGGAATTTTATCAAAATTCTTTTGTCCGCTAATTATCTGATTGCCATTTGTCATTACAAAATCAGCATTTCCACTAACATCAGGAATTCGATAAACTCTATTTGCCGCAATTGGATTCTCAAAATTTACTGATATAGAATTTGATGAAATATTACTTTTAAATATAAGTCCAGTTAAATTTGAATTTATTATTTGAAGTTGTTGGTTAAATATTTTTGATCCACTAATTAATTGATCTCCAGATGTCATTACAAAACTAGCATTGCCACCAATATCAGGAATTGTATAAACTCTATTGCCACTAATTAAAGGTGCTGAAATATTAATTGCGCTTCCAGATTGACCTGTTCTAAAAGATAACTGGTTTCCAGTTGATTGAAATATACCTGTTGCTTGAAATATAGTTGGACTTAAAAAATTCTTAATTCCACTAATTGACTGATCTCCTTGAGTCATTACAAAATTAGCATCTACGCTAACATCGGGGATTCCATAAACCCTATTTCCACTAATTAAAGGTGCTGAAATATCAATTTTATTTCCAGCATCACCAGTTCTAAAGGTTAATTGATTCCCTGTTGCTTGAAATATAGCCCCACTTAAAAAAGTTTTGCTTCCACTTATATTTTGACTCCCAGTGACGATAACAGCATTACTTATACTACTTCCCCCTTCTCCTGAAAGCAAAACCCCAGTTCCATTTACAAATGGTCGCGTTGTAAAAGTTTTTATTCCACCAATCGCCTGATCGCCAGTTGTCATTACAAAACTACCATCTCCGTTAACATCGGGAATTGTATAAATTCTACTACCACTAATTAATGGTGCTGAAATATTAATGAAACTCCCAGCATCACCAGTTCTAAAAGTTAATTGATTTTGCGTTCTTTGAAATACAGCTCCACTTAAAAAAGTTTTACTTCCACTTATATTTTGACTTCCAGAAGTATAAATTACATCGCCAATTATTAAACTTCTTTCGAAAGTTCCAGTATTTGTTACAAGACCATTATCCCATGAAATTATTGATTCATTATTTAATTTAAATAAACCGCTTTTACCATTACCAAACCCAGTTATATTTCCACTTAAAGCTGCTTCAAAATTTCCTTCAGTAGTAATTAAACCATTTCTCCATTCAACGTATTGTAAACTACCAAGTGAAGTTGGTATAGATAAACTGCCATTTGTACCAAATTCTGGGAAACTTGTAATTTGATTATCTCCCTCTAATGTAGAACTCAATACGCCATTATCCCATGAAATTATATTATCAATGGTTTCAGAACCACCAAGATCAATTTGTCTTTTTTGCAAAGACCCTATATTACTATTATTAAATTGATCCCACGCACCATTATTACCAATAAATTTAACCCACTTGCCATTATTGTGTAAAAATAAATTATTATCTAAAAATTCAATTTGACCTTTTGCGCCATCATCTTCGCTATTGAGTGGATGATCATTAGTTCCATTAATAGCGTCTCCATTTTTAATAAAAAGTCTGTCTAAAAAAATAGTTTCATTTGCAAAACTTTTTTTTCCATTTATAGTCTGATCTCCTGTTAATGTGACTATATCTGTATAATCAATAATGCCAGTACCGCCACCGCCACCGCCACCTAAATCTAATCCATTTACTTCTCCCCAAAAATTAACTGGCCCATAAAAATCTGTAACTGAATCTTCTTGTAAAGAAAGATAGCCTCCATTTATCGACAAGGCTCCTCCAGTCATATTTAACGCAAGTCCGCTATTAATATTAATACCTTGATTATCAAAAATAATACGATCATTGCCAATATTAAGACTAGCGGAATTAAGACTACCCAGTGTATTAACTACGCCAGAGAAATTGGAAGTAGAATTTGAATGCGTGGAAAATTGTCTTGCGCTTTTGATTGTTAAATTTGTATTTAAATCTAAAGCGCCAGCTATGTCCAAATTACCAGAAAAAATACCAGAAGCGCCAGTTGCTAGATATAAATTTTTATTATTTTTTATTGTTAAGCTTGAATTTAAGTCTAAATCACCAAAAAAACCAACATGGCCAGAAAAAATACCAGAAGAATTTTCTCCCAAGTAAAGTATTGTTTCGTCTATTAGCAAATCATTATTTACTACAATATCTCCATTAATATCTATTCCGTTTTCAAAATTTATATATAATTTATTAGAAGTATCTGCAATGATTGTATCATTTGTTATATCTGAAATTATTACAGAGCCACTTATATTTTCATTTATAATAGAGTTTTTACCAGCTAACACTGTACAAAATCTAGAACCTTTTTCAAAAATAGATCCATCACAGTTTAAATCTAAATTTTGAAAACCAGAAACGTTAGAGTTTATAGAATTAATGATTGCATTGCCAGTGCCAATGATTCTATTATTTTGACCGCCCAAAATAACATTTCTAACATCTCCAAATATATTAGAGGAGTCTGTTGTATAAACTTTAGAGCCATTTAAAGTTAAACCACCAGTAATACTAAAATTTCCAGCTAAACTCCTATTTAAGTTTCCATGAACATAATTTGTACCTTGTTGGAAGAAAATATCTCCACTAGGACTTGAAAAAGTATGAATTTCAATTTGTTCTGGTTGAATTTTGTTGTACATTCTTTACTATAAGTTATCAATAAAAATTACACCATTTCAAATGAAATATACTTTATATAAACCTAATTCAAAAAATACTGGTTCAGCTTTTAGTTTCGAGATTGGGACTTCAAAGAATGGAGAGACCGCACTTTATGTATCAATGATCCAACAACATAGTTGGAACGATGTAACAAAAAATGGATCTTTTAAAGAAAATTCTAAAAATCCAGAAAAATCAGCCTCAATTAAAATTTCCGTAACAGAAGCTGGAGAATTTCTTTCTTCTTTTAAAACCAGAATACCTTACACGGCTTTTCATAAAACAAAAGAGGATAGCACAATAATTAAATTAAATCCATGGGACAAAGTTAGAAAAATCAAAGAAATGGATGGAGAAAAATCTTATAATTCGCCAGCATTTGGTTTTTCTGTTTCTAGAAATTCAAATCAAAATTTTAAACTTCCGCTTGAAGCTGGAGAGGTTGAAGTATTAGCGCAGCTTTTAATTGAATACATCAAAACATCTTTTACCTTTTCAAGAAAGCAGGAAAATAATAATCAAAACACATATCAACAAAACAAACAATACCCATCAAAGCCAAAATCCGAACAAGTTGAATTAGAGGACGATGCCCCATTCTAAAATTAAAATTCTTTTTCATTCTAATTATAGTAGAATGGTAACTGGATTTGGCAAAAATATGCGAAATCTATTACTTGCGCTACATAATGATCCAGATATAGAAGTTATTGAAGCCGCTAATGGTGTTCCATATGGGGCTGATGTTAAAACTCCATGGAAATGCTATGGAACAGCTCCTTCTGATCCTAATTTAATGAATGAAATAGGAAATGATGGAATGAAGCAAAGAATGGCTTCATATGGTTATTATTGTATTGATAAAATTATTGAAGAATGTAAGCCAGACATATATTTGGGTATTGAAGATATTTGGGCATTCAAAGATTTTGAGAAAAAACCATGGTGGAATACTTTGCGCACAATAATTTGGACTACACTTGATAGTGTTCCAATTTTACCAGACGCATTTCATATTGCGCCTAAATGTGATGAATTTATTGTATGGGCATCTTTTGCAGAACAGGAAATGAAAAAAAATGGTTTTCAAAATGTCAAAACTATTCATGGAGCTATTGATTATTCAGATTTTAAACCTCTTGCAGAAAGAGATCAAATTAGGTCAAAGTTCAATATAAACGAAGATTTTGTAATTGGCTTTGTTTTTAAAAATCAATTAAGAAAATCTGTTCCAAATCTTTTAGATGGATTTAGACTATTTAAAGAAAAGAATCCAAAGTTAAAAACCAAATTACTTCTTCATACAGATTGGTCTGAAGTTAATCATGGATGGGATATTCCAAGATATATTAAAGAAAAAAACATAAATGAAGATGATGTTTTAGCTTCTTACATATGTCATCAATGTGGAGAATTCTTTTTGCACAAATACATTGGAGAAAAGAAAGATTGCCCTTCTTGTGGAGCTAAGGAAAGAGTTCATACAAAAAACAGTGGACTTGGGGTTTCCGAAGATCAATTGAATCAAATATATTCTTGCATGGATGTTTATTGTCATCCATTTACAAGTGGTGGTCAAGAACTTCCAATTCAAGAAGCAAAAGCTGCTGGATTAATTACATTGGTTACAGAGTATTCATGCGGAACAGATTCTTGTTATCCTCATCAAGGTGGACTGCCTTTAAAGTGGAATGAATACAGGGAACCCCATACTCAATTCATTAAAGCAACAACCTGTCCACAAGATATTTGTGAAAAACTTGATAAAGTACTTAAAATGAGTTTTGATGAAAAACAATCTTTAATTCAAAATGGCAAGAAAACAGTTAGTGAAAAATTTTCTGTACAAAAAATTACAAATGATTTAAAAAACTTATTTATTGAATTAAAACAAAAGCAGAAGCCTTTTGCAGAAAATATAGAAAAAAATAACGATCAAAAACCAATAACATTAGAAGATCTTTTAGATAAAGATGACGCTGGAAAAAGAATTGCTGTCGTTATGCCAGAATCTGCTGGTGATGTATTGATGATAAATTCTTTATTAGATAATTTAAAATTAACATATCCAGACTACAATATATATGTAATAACAAAGCCGTCATATTATGATATGATAGAAGATAATGAAAATGTACATAAATTAATACCGTATCAAAATGGAATAGATAACTTATTATTTTTAGAAGGTCAAGGTCATCATCAAGGTTATTTTGAAATAGCATTTTTACCAAATATTGGCACTCAAAAATATTTGAACTACTTGCACAACGGAAAAGATAAAATACAATTTAATATAAAATGAGTCACTTAGTAGAAGAATACGCAAAGTCTTGTGGGGTAAAAATTGGTATACCAAAAATTAATCCTCATTTTTTTCCTGTTGTCGAAGATAGGTACATTACCATTCATAATGATAAAAAAGTTGAATCAAAAGAATATTCTTATTGGCCGCAAGTAATAGAATTGATAAAACCTATTTTGTCAAAGAAAAATATTAAAATAATTCAAATTGGATCTAGTGGAGAAGCTACTATTAATGGCGTAGATAAACATATTGTCACAAATACATTGAAACAATGTTCTTTCATCATAAAGAATTCTTTGGCTCATGTTGGTATTGATAGCGTACCTGTTCATATAGCAAGCGCCTTTGATAAACCAATTGTTTCAATATATTCACATACATATGCTGCAACATGCAAACCTTATTGGAATAAAAAATCAAAAACTATATGTATAGAGTCTCATAGGGGAGGCAATAAGCCATCTTTTTCTATAAAGGAAAGTATTCAAACAATTAACTTTATTTATCCAGAAAAAATCGCCAATTCTTTATTGGAGGTATTGGATATAAATGAAAAGATTAATTTTGAAACAATTCTTATTGGCGAAAGATTTAATCAAAAATTTTTAGATGTGATTCCATCAAAAAAAACCTTAATATTTAATGAGACAATTAATGTAAGAATGGATCACTGTCACAATGAAGATGTTTTAGAAGATCTATTGTTAAGAAATAATGTAGAGATAACTACAAATAAAATCATTAATGATAGAATTTTAAATTCTAAAAAAATACGATGTATTAATTATATTGCAGATGAATTCGATGTTGATTTTGTTAAAAAAATTAAAAAATTAGGAATCAATCATATTTTATTATGTTCTAAAGAGGAAAACCTTTCTGACGAAAGAAAAAAACTTTTTGACTTTCAAATAAATTCTTTTAATCAAAAAGAAATAATAGAGTCAAATAAATTAAAATTAAAAAATGTTGATTTAAACAAAGTAAAATTTTATTCAAATAAAAAAATTATTTGTGGAGATCAAGTTTACGATTCTTTGTTTGAATTTTATAATAAAAGAAATGATAGCGATTTTTTTATTGACTTAGATTGGTTTTATGTTTATAATGAAAATTATGAACGATGAAAAATCACAAGTTACTCCATTTGAAAAATTTCAAAGAAATGAATTTGGTTTAATTAAAAGTATTAATTACTCTTTTAACGAAGATGGTTCGATTAATTGGAGAGACATGATTAAATCAGAGTTCCTTTATCCAAATAAGGGATGGTTTGACATTAGAAATCAAAGTGTTCCAAATTCAATGGATGGCTTGAATGATAAACAATTGCTTATTATGTTGGGTGGCATCAAGGAATTAGCTAAATTGCGCGGGTTTACTGATGTGGCATATCAAGTTTCCCACATTAAAGAAGATTATGTTGTGGCTAAGTGTCAGATTACGTGGATTGGAAACTATGAGACAAATGATAGATCTGTTCTTTTTGAAGATGTGGCTAATGCCACAGCGAATAATACGGATGATTTTTGTATTAAATTTTTAGAAACTATTGCTTGCAATAGAGCGTTTGTCCGTTGTGTGCGTAACTTTTTAAATATTCATATTGTTGGTGCAGACGAAATTGATCGCTCTAAAAATAATTTATATTCATCGGAATCTCCAGAAAATGTAGATGACCTTACAGTGCTAAAGCCAAGTGGTCTTTTAGAAAAAATTGTTTCTGAAAAAGGCATGAAATCGTTTGATGATTTTGTTGTTTGGCTTAGGGATCAATGGACATCTAATTTATATAGAAATGAAGATGTAAAAAATTGGGTTCAATATAAAGACATCCCAGCGAAAGAATGTAGAAAATTAATTGTTTTGTTAAAAAAGCATTAATTAATTTTTAAGAAATTTTTAGTTCCAGCGCTAAATATCTTACTAACAGCTTGTGTATTTGTAATAGAAATATTTGAATTAGTTAAGAAATTAGATTGATCTGGAGGTAAGAAAGCTTTGTTGCTTTTACTTATTGTTGTGCTAACACCATCACTAGATACACTTAAAGAAATAGAATCAATGTCAATAGTTATACTATTTGGTATTTCAAAATCATAATAAGTAACAGAAGACGATTTTATAGCGCTAGGATTCGCTCCATTTAAACTAGTAAAATTTGCTGCAAGAGTTTTTGATTCTGAGTAAGATGCATTATAGGATTTTAATTCACTTTTGTTAAAGTCATTTGGTTTTTGAGATTTTATTTGAGAATAAACTTGTTGATAGTCTATTTCTTCTTCTTCTTCTTGGTCATCTTGGTCATCTTCTTCGTCATCTGGAGGCGAGACATCTACCTTTGCTAATGTTATATGATTTTTTAAATTTCCTAATGCTTTTGAATATAATTTTTTTGAACTATTTAAATTTTTTGTCAAACCAGTTTTTACTGATTCGTCTTGCACACCAATAAATGGATTATTACTATATGTAAAATAATCAACTTTTTGCGAAAGATCATCAAAATTATCGACAGAATCTTCTGGCATTAATTGTTTTTTTGTTATAGCTATAAAATAATTCTGTCCTTTCGCCATACCAGCATAATCAGCCAATGTTGCTACTGTAGGAATAGTAAAACCCTTGCTTTGTAAAAGATCAACGATATCTGCAAAAAAACCTATTTGACTTATTTTTGTATTACCTTTATATGGTCCATCAACTGTAACACCATCTGAAGAAAGTAATGTTGCTTTTTTTACAAATATATTGCTATAACCCCTAGAGATAAAAACAGTTCCAAAAGTGTTATAATATCCTTTCAATAAGGTATAAAGTGGCGTTTCGCTTGCTTTAGCCATAACTTTATCATCCGTATCTAATAAAAGAAAAAAAGAAGCGCCATCTCCCAATAAACTTCTTGTTTTAGAGGTTTTATATGCATTGGTATCTGTTCCAACAATATTGCTTATTTTTCTTGATGTTTTATTTTTGGGTTTTTGCGGATAATAAGTGCCGCCATCAAAAGCTCCATAAAAACAAGAAGAGCAATAAATTAACTTATCAAAACTTCCTGGAGAATTTGCATGTGGAGAGCAAAAAAATGAATAAAAACATTCAATAAGAGCTGGTGATAAGCTTGATTGTAAAGCTGAAAAAAGTTTATTGAAATCTACTCTCTTTAGTTGTTTTTTTCTTAATTGCGCACCAGTCCCGCTAGTATTCATAATAGTAGAATTAGAGGAAGAAGATGGTGTAGAAGAAGTGGAGCCATTAAATGATGCAACGATTCTAGGGGTTCTGCCTCCTTCTGTAAAAGATGCTGATAAAATTTTTGGATTTGTATCGGTTGTTGGATTAGAAATTTGTATTGAATTAGCCCCAGCAGAAGAAATAAATTTTATTGATTTATTATCAACATACCAATAGTATCCAAAAAATGAAGCGATAGATGATAAGCATGATCTTATTGTCCCAGATGTATCAAATAATATTGAATCACTACTAGGCGCTCCAGTTATAGTTAATCCAACAGATCTTAAGGCTGCAAAAAAATCTGAAACTAAATAACCATATTTAAGTGATGCTTTATTTGCATCTAATTCTTCGACAGCTGCATTAGCATAAGAAAGATTGCCAGCAAGACTTTTTTTATTATAAGCTAAATATATCTTCTTTGATTCTTCCATCACGCTATATATAGAATAACTTTTTCCAAGAATGATAATTCTATCAGATGACAAAACTTTATTTCCAACTCCAGTAACATTAACAACTGGTTGTTTTGGTTTTATTTTATAAACTCCTGGAAATTCTGAATGCGCATATACTGCTCCATCATAAGATAAATCACTTGTTCCTACTGGAGCAGTAGTACCTCTACATAAGACAACCCAAGAATCTAAAAATTTTGAAAGTGAATCTATATATTTATAACTTTTTTTAATTCCAAAAGAATCTTTTGTAGTAGTTGTTTCGTCTAAAACAAAATCTTTTAATAATTTATCTACCTCAGATTTTGTAAAAGATGACCTTTCTCCAACTTTTCCAATTACAGAACCAAGCGAAGCAGACCCACAAGTAGAGGAGGCGTTTGAAGTTGTTACTGTGGCGCTATGAGATCCACCACTAGAAGAAAAATTCACCTCAACATTAGTAATAACTTCACTCATAATAATATAGACTCTAAAGAATAAATTTCTGTAAATATTTTTGGCTCCAATCCAGTCACTATAAGAGTTACACCTGTATTCAACTCAATCCATATATTTTTTTCTTGCTCCATACCGTTAACATACAAATTTGTTTCATTTTCAATAAATCTTACACCATACAAATCTGCTTCATTTTTAACAAATTGCGTTGCTTTTTGTTTTTGTGGAATCGCAAAAATTTTTCCAGTAACCTGCATTCGATAATTAAATCCAGTATTATTTATTATTAAATAAGAGCCACTTCCACTATGTAATTTTTGTCCGTTTAGAAAATAATTTAATTTAGTCAAATTGCCAGTATATTCTGTCATTTTTTGTCTTAAATCATTCATTAAAGAGGCTTGAATGGCAGAACTTGAAGTGCCTGTACCAACACATGCTTCTTGAGTTGGTCTTAAATCAAATATTAATTTTAATTCATTAATATTACTTAAAAAACCATTATCATCAAAATAAATTGTGGAAATTGATTCGCCTGTTTTAAAATAAAAATCCCCATCTGTTTTATAAATTTTTTCAAATATTGTCTCATTAATAGTTGGAGTTCTTTCAACAACTGTTTGAGAATTAAGTGAAGCGATAAAATCATGCGTACCAGTTCTATTTACTAATGGTATATTAAAGTTATTTGAATAATAATCTGCAAGTTGATTATTATCTCTATTTATTGAAATTGATTCATAAATCAATTCACTTCCAGTTTTTATTTCGTAATTATAAATCATATTCTTTTTTCTAAAAAGTATATGTAGTCTTTCTTAAAAAATTCAATAGATTTTGAATCTAATTGAACTCCAGATGAAGCTGCACCAGTCTCAAATACCTTTCCAGTTAATGGTGTTTGTACATAACCACTTATTTCACTTGTATTCCCAGTTAATGCTGTTGTTCCATAAATTGGAACTGTAATGCTATCAAATTTCATTCCAGTCACCTGCGTATAAACTTCGACTTGAATTATATCTCCTTGAAGACCTAATGTATCAAACGCATTGTTTCCAGTTGGATCATATTTGCCAAAATTTGGTGGATGCAAATAACCAACTTCTTCTTTGTATGGTAAACCTTGAGCAGAATAACCAGTAAAATATCTTCCACCTTCAGCTACAGATCTTACTCCGCTAAGAGTTGTTGCGCCCGTTATATAAGGTGTTCCTGTTTGAATTTGTTGATATCCTATGATTCCAGTTAAATATCCAGTTACTCCTGTTTTATATATAATTGATGTATTGTATCCAGTTATAGTATTAGACTCGGTTACAATGCCACCACTATAATAATAATCTGAAACAAAACCAGAAGATATGTTATATAAAAATTCTTTAGCTAATCTTCCAGAAAAAACGCACATTTCGCCTAAATATCCATCAAATTTTGGTTGCAAAGGATACTGTAAATTATAATAAGTTGGAGATGTACCCAGATATAATAAATCAGAATTTTTTATATAATTTGTATCAACAATAAAATTCTCAGATTGAATGTCTTGATTTAATAAATCAAATCTAAAAATTTCAATTTCATTTTCAGAAATAGATAATCCAGCAATATTTTCTTTACTTAATTCAATTGAATTTGCCACAAAAATATAATCACCGTCTTTACCAACTGATTGGAAAAATAATTTACCTCTTGAATTTATTCCAAAATTAAAACCATTTGAGTATCTGTATTTTATATCATTTATCGTATCCTCAAAAACTCTTAAAGATCCAAATAATATAGAATCTTTGTAAGATTTATTAGAAAAATTAAATAACATAGAACAATCATTAACATTAAAATCTGGTTGACCAGAAATAACTAATGGAAATGATGATAAATCTCCAGATCCATTATTTTTTAAAAATCCATATTCACCAGTTATATAATAGTTAATAGAATTTATTGTATCGATACCAGTATTTTTTAATCCGTAAATTTCAGCGTGATTTTTGTTTGAATTAAATGATGGAAATGTATTTTTTAAATATGGAATATAATAAGTGCCACTTTGATATATTGAAACAGAACCTGTATCAAAATCATAATAAATCTTTAATCTTTCATTAGATAAGATGTTTGTATTTAAAATATATGATAAAGCTTGTTTACTCATTTAGTAATTTGATGTTATTGTGTAAGATATTTCGCTTTGTCCAACGGTTGATGTTTCATTTATTATTTTGCAGTTTTTATTTAAATATTGTTTCGCTATATTTTTTAAAGTAGGCAAAGAACTTTCTAAATTATTTGCTGTTGCAGTTACACTTAATTCGCCAAGCATTCTATTTGCTACAAGTTGATTTACTAATCCATTCATTCCATTTTTAAACATTGTAACAGCAACTGGTCTTGTATCAGATATCGATACTTCGCAATCATTTAATTGTCCGTTTGATGGGTCTATATTATTATTATAACTATACGAATAAGAAATTTTAGTTTCAAATGGGTTTTTATTAATATTTTCCGCGATAGCCTTATTATTTAAATAACTACTCGATTCATATTGATTATTAGATAATGATATGAATGATGAAAAATGCTCTAATGCAAGTTGATATGGATTAATAGTGGAAATTCTTTGTTGTAATTTTGCAAATCTTGCGCTAGATTCTAAACTTCCACCAGTATATATATCATTTGGGCCATTATATTTTAATTCTCCATTAACGGAAACAGTAATTAAATTAGAGTCCTTGGTCGCACTAATTGAAACGGTATAATTGTTTAGCACATCTTCATTTCTTGTGTCAGTCGCATTAGTGAATTCAAATGAAAAAGAAATTGTATTTGATGCTTGATTATGGGTATAATTATAAGAACTTGGACCTCTTGAAATTATATCATAAATATTGTTTTCAAAATTTGATTTTGATTTAATTAATGCGTTTGAAGCGAATTCTTTAGCTTTGTTTGAGTCAAATAAATTTTCCGAAACCTGTTCTCCATTAACACTTCCAATAATATCTCCATTTACAGAAATTTTAACAGAATCACCTTTAGAATATGAAATCTGTACTTTAGGGCTAATAATAGCGTTATTAGAGATAGGATTTTTGCTTACATCAAGTTTCCAATTTCGCGTTAAAGAATAAAATCCTCTAAAACGATCATATTGTTCTATTTCTGATCTTAAAAAAGCATTTTGTCCAGAATGAAAAAAACTATAATCTTTAAAAGAATCAAGAGAAGAAGAAACAAAATTAATTGCTTGGTCTATTGCAGTTGAACTATCCACCTTTAATCCTACGGCGGAAATAGTGTTTGTTACATCAACAATTCTACCATCTTGTTCAGAATATGACCAAGTATTTACTGGGTCTTTAATTCCATAATAATTAGAAAAGCTTGTATCTTCGTAAGCCTCTAATTCAATTGAGTAAGGTAAAATTCTACTTAAATTTGACTCTTGAAAAGAAATGGAGACTGGTTTTACAAAATTAAAACTTTCAGAATCAATTGTTAAATTTTGATATTCAGATAAAAACCCACTAATTAATTTTTGTTTTGTTGTATGAATTTTTAATAAATTTTCGCCAGTTATTTTTCCGATTAAAGTAATTTTTTTAGAAAGATGATCCAAAGAACCTTCCATATAAATAGGGTTATCATCTATCGCCACAAATGGAGATGGTTCTGGTAATGTATAAGATCCATAAGATACTGTGCTCATGATGTTACATAATTAATTGTGCGAGTTGTTGTTCCATTTGCTGAATCTATTGAAATCTGATCGGACTCAATATATCCATTTATAATTGGAGCATTATTTAATAAATATGTTTCTCCAAATCTAAGCCCTTTAGATTTAAAAGGAACCACAACCATTGACAAACTCCCTCTTCCATTGCCCTTCTTATCAGATGTAGCAATTTTTTCATTTAAATCAGAAAGATCAATTACTTTTTCAAATATATCTGTTGGATCAGTTGTTGATTTTGTTGTTTTGAATTTTAAAATGCCATTATTAGTATTATAAGAACTGTCTGTAGAAAAAATAACGTTATCGTTGATTTTACCTTCATGCTTTATAAATGATGTAGATCTTGATTTTTCATATACAGATCCAACAGATGAAAATAAAGAATTTATTTTGCTGCTATATGTAGATTGAGTTGAAGAATAAATATTTTTTACATTTTGAAATCTAGTTTCAAGATTTTTTCCTTCAGAAATGTAACTTATATTTATTTGATATTCATAATACGCCCCGCTTTTTTGTTTAGATACTTCATATGAAATAACACTTTCTTGATTTTTATTTGGATTATTGGTGAATGACATTTTTAATGTAATAACACCACTGTCTTTACTAATACCTTTTTCTATCAATATTGGACGACCATATGTTGAGTTTTCTGTTGAAACTATTTCATCTATTTTTAATTTTGCGGCACTTAAAGCATTTTCCTCAATTGGCTCTTTCAAGGCTTTTATTTGTATGTCGTAAGATTTGTTTTTAAAACCATTATCATCAACACTTGTTGTAAAAGAAGAAGTGAAAGAAATATTATTCACTATATACGTAGATGATTGAAAATTTTCTGTAAAAGAAACAGATAAATCTATAAGATTAAAGTTTTCCGTTTTATTTGTTTTCCAACTTGTTGTAGCGGCATTTCCATATTGCGGTCTATTATTAAAATAAAAGTTATTTAAAAATATTTTTGCATTATCTAAAAACTGACTTCCAGCATCTTGCTTATATTTTATAGAAACACTTCTATCAAAAGAATAACTATCGTCTGAATATGATGAATTTAAATTTTCTTGAAAAGATTCTATCCATTGTGGGCTTGCAAGACTTTGAGCAAAACTGTTGTTTGAATATGAATTTAATCTTTTAGACTCTTGTATTGCTATTGTCGCAGTTGTTGAACCAGCAAGAGATGTTTCTTTGAAGGATAAGGATGTTAGTCTTCCATTAAGAAATTCATCTCCTCCAATTCTAGCGACAATATTTTTTCTAGCATATGCGGCCTTCAAAGCTTGTTGCCCAACAAGTAAAACATTATTTTCTTCAAATTCAACGTCAGAAATATCAACCGTATAACTTGCTAAAACTTCATACCCAAATAAATTAACAGAATCAAAATAGTTATAATTTATTTGAATTGAAGAATTTGTAACTTTATTTATTAGTAAACTCATGATGCTTAATTTACTTGACGTAATCTTTTTTCAATATCTAAAAGTCTTTGATTAATCGTAGTTGATAATCTGTTTAAATTGCCTGTAAATTCTTGGAATCCCTTTACGTTATCACTTGCATTGAATATCGATTCTGATAAAGCTTCCATAGCTTTAGGTATTCCAGTTGGTTTAAAATCTTCTGAAAACTTAGCAATCCTTTCGTTAAGATTTTTTAATTCTAGGGAAGTCCTATTCCTTTCATCTTCCAATTTTTTAATATCATCTTTATTTTCATCTGGTTTGCCAGCTTTAACACCAGTTAAAGCAGCTTGAATAGTTTTTCTTGACTGATCAAATCTTGAACCTTGCATTTTTTCATCTATGAGTTTTTGTAATGCAGGAACATTTTTAACATCAAGTTTTGCCGCTTCTATAGCTTTTTGTATATCTGACGGTAATTGATTTGAACCTAATGATTTTAATAACGCATCTTCAATTCCTTTATAATTTATTTGTGATGCAGCAGTACCAGCGGTTAAATTTTGAGTTTCCTTTAAACCAAGTCCAGAAGATTCGGCTAATTTTCTAGCAGCCTCTTCGCCAAAAATTTCCCTAAATTTAACAAACTGCTCAGAAACTCTATCTATAATTTTAGCAGCTTCCTCTGGATTTGTTGCTGAAATTTTTGCCGCTTCTGAAAACGCTTTAGAAATTGCAAGAGGATCAATTTTTGGACCTTGTGTTATTGATGATAATTTTTCTGTGATTCCAGAAATAGATGATGTTATTTTTGATTGTATTTCTTTATTAGTGGTGATTAATTTGTTTTCTAAGTCTGTTCTTTGATTAATCATTCCTTTCATTGTCTCAGCAACATTATTTCTAAATGTTTGCGCAGATGAAATTACATTATCTTTAAATTTTTGAGCAGCTTCGCCTTCAAGATTAATATATTTTGACAGTTCTTGAGTTACTCCTTGAGAGCCTTTTTCCATATAGGCTTTAAATACATCAGCAGAAACTATACCAGAAATTTCAGCACCCGTTTTGCCTGACAATTGCGATTGTTTAACCTGGTTCATCATACTAGCAAAATCAGAACTAGCGAAATTTCCCCTAAAATCTACAGCAGATTTAGTGCTTTGAGTTACGCTTTGTTGCGTTTCAACTGCTGATTTTACAGCACCTGAATATTTAGATCCTTCTTTCGCTGTAAATCCTCCCGCTATTCCCTCAAGAAATGATTGTTGTTCTAATTTAGTAGATACAAGATCTAATGTTTTAGAAAACTTCGCTGCAGACTCCTGTATTTTTTTTGCAAAATCTTCTGTAAAATTAATGTGATCCAAACTATTTTTCGCTCTTTTTATAGCCTCTATATATTGAAAAGATGCTTCGTTTTTATCTTCTTCTGTAGAAGTTTGCTCTTCGTAAATTTTTTTCAAATTAGATTCTGCGTCCTGTAATGGTTTTATAGACATACTTCTATCTTTTAACGCTTTGATTAAATCTTGTTGAGCGGATGCAGCGTCTTTGTTGGTTTCAGAACCAAATGCTTCTTGTCGGCCCTTCCTTACAGCGGTTAATCCCTTAAGTTTTTTATTAACTTCTTCTTGTATTTTAACACCCTCCTCTTGTTTGTTTTTTACATCTTTATAAGCGTCTACTACAGACATTACCACTCCAGCAGCAGCACCTACTGCTACACCATATGGACCAAAAACAGATCCAATTGAAGCAAATTGAGCGGCTGAAGAAGTTATTGTTTTAGCAGCGCTAGTCATAGACGAGTCTAATTCTTCTGCTGGGCCGATTAAAGATGGAACAGAGGAAAGAGCCATAGATAACGCAATAGAGGCTCCACTGAATTTTTCAAGTGAAAATTTAACTTTTCCATCTATGTCGTCAGGTGCTTTAGCTGCATAATTAGGGATAAAACCACGAGCTGCTCCATATAATTTTGGATTAGCCCCTTCTTTTCTTGCGCGACTAATTCCTTGAATACCACCAGCTGGTTCATCACGACGATTAGCAACCATTAATCCCATTGGATTCATGGAGTTCTTTAATGATGAATTTTGGTCTACATAAATTTGTGAAGCTGGAACCCCAGCAGACATTTCGCGGCCAATAGCCTCTTTAAGTGGATCTGCAAAATTAGGAATGTATCCAGTCGCTTTATTTTTTTTAGAAATTGATTTGCTAATTGCATCATTAATTTTTGCAGAATATTCTTTCTTAACTTTAGCCGCCATGCTTTCTTTGTTTGTTTCTGCCGAATATTTGAAATCTGCTAATCCACTAGATACAATTGAATCTTCTCCAAATAGTTTTTTAATAGAATTTATTTGTTCGCCAGTAGCTCCAGCGGTTCTTACATCAAAATTACCGCCAGAAGCTGGATTTAATGCTTTGTATTGCAAGGTAGAGCTGATTGCAGCTTCAAATAAAGATCCAGAAGCAGATCTAATAGCGCCTTTAAATCCTTCACCACCCATAACTTCTTTAACTGAATCTGGTTCTGCTGGTTTTAAATCTAACGCTTTTGCTAATACTCGTGATTGATTTAAAATGAATTTTCTTGCTACTTCCTCTATTTCTGTTTCTCCAAAGTTTTTTTCAAAATTTTGCCTAAGTTCATCTGTACCTCCTGCTTTAAAAGCGTCGAAAACATATTTTAATTTAACGCCAGAATCTTTTAAGTTTTGTGTATAAGTAATGTCTTTTGAATTATCATTAGGCGTTAACATGGTTGGCATTTTAGTTCCAATTATAGAACTAACATCTAAAATAATACCTTGTTTCTGTGATTTTTCATCAAGCATTTTTTTAGCATTTGCCGCTCTTTGTTTAGAGATTGGATCATCACCTTGATATGCAGCATAGTCTCTTAATTTATTAGGAGATGTACCTGGAGGAATGGAAGAACTTCTTGCTTTTACAAAATTAGGAATAAATCCTTTGGCCGCATTAATTAAATTAAAATTACGAGATTTTGATTTAACATAACCCATAAAATCAAACTGATTTAATGGCGCATAAGTTGTTCCTTTTAATTGTTTTTTACTTCTTAAATCCCCTTCTTCTGCGACCGTTCTTCCAGCTCTTCTAGATAAGATATCAAGATTTTTTGCATAAAGATAAGACACTTTACCGTCAGAACCATTTACTGCTGAAATTATAGCTTCTAAATTTTTAGATATACCACCTCCTTTTGCACGAGCAGCTCCAGAAAGAATATCAATTTCGGTGGCATTAGACACATCATCAGCATTAGAAAGAAATTTTCCTGTTCTACCAGCTAATGTCGATTTGCCCGATCCCGCTGGACCAATAATAAGATTCTTTTTAACTTGAGAAGCAAGAACTGCTTTTAAGGTAGCCCCTTTGTCTGGAGCAATCCTATCGGAATCATAAATGTATTTTGCAAAGTTAGGAATATAACCTTTATTATACATTGGTATAACAGCAGAATCTCCATTTTTTCCGAATTTTGGTATTTCGATTTCTTCATTATTCATGATGAACTTTTGTCCACCAATTTTGCCTTTGCTCATTTTAGCCTTAACATTCGGACTTGCTCCTAACATTCGCGCCTGAGCCTCCTCAACCATAAATCCAGCAGCAAAAGTTTTTTTGCCTTTGCCAGTAAAGCCCTTATCTGGACTGTATCCAACAACACCTCTTTGAGCTGCTGCCGTAGCAATACTTCTTAATAACTGTTCTTGTTGTCTTAATAAATCATTTTCTGCTTTAATTGCATTAATAACAGCCTGTTCTTTTTGCGCTTGCGTTGCTGTTGAACTAGCTATAATTGCTCTTAATTGCTGATCTCTTGACAAAAGACCAACAATTCCACTTTCAATATTTTTAATTTTTTCTGATTCAGAACCGATTTGTAATACAGTTTTAAAACCTTCTTTTGCAAATTTTGCAACAAGAGAAAATATTTTTAAAAATCCTGTTGTTATAAGAACCAAACCTGGACCAGAAAGAAAGTTTCCAATAGCGTCAAATATTCCTTGAATAAATTTATTACCCTTTTCTGGATCAAATGCTGTTTCTAAAAAGGATGTAAACTCATTAGCCAAGCTTAAAAGATTTTTTATAATTGGCCCGAACGTTATTGTCCCAATTTTTTCTGATAAATTTGTTAAACCAACAACTAACGCATTCATTTGAGAGTTGATCATTTCATTTAATGCGGCATTTTTTGTAAACGCTTCATCCATCGCTGATGCAGATTTGCTTGCCGCTTGAGAAAAAATAGATGTATCCGAACCCAAATCCTTGAGTGCGGCACTAACAATGTTTATTTGATAAACGCCACCAGCCAATTCTTTAATTTTATTAGCTACAGTTGGATCGCTTATATTTTCAAGTGATTGAGATAATGCTTGAAGTTTTTGAACGCCACTTTGAGAAGAATTAATCTCGACACCAAGTTCCCGCAAATCTTCTACAACAGAACCTCTGCCTAATCTAGTAAATATAGATTTTAATGCGTTACCAATAACTGCTCCACCACGAGATGTTGTTTGTTCAACAGCAGTAACTATACCTAAAAGTTCATCGAAACTAACTCCAGCATCTTCTGCGGTAGAACCAGCTCTACTAAATGCTTCAGCCAAATCTTGAGCTGAAACAGCAAACGCTGTATCAACAGCAACAAGTTTGTTGGTTATTTGTTCTGCGGTTAATCCAGCGCTACTAAATCCATTAATTGCGGCGGTAAGAGCTTTTACTGATTTAACTGAATCAAGACCAGAAATTCTCGTTAAAACCAATGCAGACTCAAGTCTTTTTGCAGTTTCCTCTGCATTTAAACCCTGTCTTGCTAATTCTGATGCGGCATCTGCAACAACATTAAAAGATTGTCCAGTGGTTTTTGCAACATCAAAAATTGTATTTCTAAAATCGTTAAGCTGGGAACCTGTAGATCCAATTATTGTACTTATTTCCGTTAATCTTTTTTCAACATTTATCGTATTAGCAATAAGCCCTTTGAACGCTTGAGAAACTCCATTTAATATAGAGGTAGTAGCTCCGAAAGCAAATACACGAGCAGTTGAAGCGTCAAGTGATTTTTGAAACTCTGAAGCTTGACCCGTAATCCTTCCTAAAGCTTGTTGAACCTGTTTTGACGCAGCATTAATGCTTTGGGGATTCAGGGTTAAATTACCTGTAATATTAATACCTGATGTGTTGGCCATTTTTATTAATTACACACATCAAGTCAAAAAGTCTTCTGCCTTTAAAGAACCTCCCCTAGCAGCGCTTTTAATTTTTAAATCCTCAACACCATGACTTACATTAGATTTTTTTGCATCTTCTTTTTCCACATAATCTAATATTTTTATTGGATCTTCTAATATTGAATCAGGGATTGAATAATTTTTAAATTTATTCAATAAAGAGTTGGCGTAAATTAATATATTTTTTTGATAAATTGTTAAATCAAAACCAGATTTATTAAATATAACATGAGGTTGCCTATAGTGCAAACTCATTAATTCAAAGAAGGACGGATTATAGGCGCTATAAACAATTATTTCTTTAGAATTTAAATCAGACATTTTATTAAATAATTCAGAATGATAAATAATTGATTCTTCTTCACTAACTGGTTCTGTAAAAGATTTATCTTTGAAAAAACAATTTGCTATTAAATTTTTAAATTTTTTATTTTGAGCAAAATTTTCGGCACTAAATTTTACCAAAAGATCTTTTTCATTCTTTAATTTTTCTAAATCTTTAGATTTGCTTTCGACATTTTGTTTTAAAGAAAGCTTTTGTATCGGATCATTCATCTTTTTTTCGGCTTCAACAAGCTTGGCCATCATCCATTTTAACGATTTAATCTCTTCTTCTTTATCTATTGTCCAATAACCATTTTTGATCGCAGAATCAATAATTTCTTTTTCTGTTTTAATGCCAGCTTTTTTTGCTGATCTTAAATAAAAGTCATAAGTTTCTTCTATTAATAGAATTTCACTTAAGGCAAAATGTTTAAAATAAAATTCGTGGTTTTCAGTATGTATTATACTAAAACCACGAACAATATCAATTAAAGCGGAGTGTGCTTTAGAATTTAACTCATCTTTATTTTTCATTTGAGTTATCTTTTTCGATAACTTCATCAACTTGCTCTTCAGAATCTTGTTTGTTTATTTCGGAATCAGCTTCTATTTTTGCACTGTCTTCAATGAGATTTTCTGAAGAATCACCAAACATTTCATTTATCGCTTTTTCAATATCCTCTTGTTTTTCTGCAATCTTATTGTACCATATACTTGCCGTTCTTACTAAAGTATTAAATGATTGATCGAATATATTTTTTATTTTCAATAAAGATTGATCATCTATGTCTTCTATAGACTCACACAACTCAAGATAAAATCTTCTTTTTTGATCAAAACTATCTCCTTGAAAAATTGGAAATAATTGTTTTTTAGAATCAACTTCTTCTTCGTAATAAGACAAATTAAAGACGAGCCATTCAATAAGCTTTTGCTCTGCCTTCGCATCTGCTGTTTGTGAAAACTGAGATCTCATTGATTGTTCGTATTCAAAAATATCATTTTTTGTACTAACAAAAATTCCTTTTGCTTCTTGTAATTTTTCTTTTTGCTCTTCTGTTAAATCCGTTGATTCTCCAAAAAATTCAATTGTTCTAGAAGCCTCCATATTATCAATAATGGATTTTTGTAATTTTTCTATTGAAATTTTTGAAGAAAAACCTCCAATATCGCCCATTTTTTTATTTAACATAGCTTTAGTTAAAAAGCCAGAATTGATATATTCATTGAATTTTTGACCATAAAAAAACTCAGCCTCTTCTATTGTTGCCATTGAAGGTTTCACGAAAACAACTCGATTTGGAGTACACTCAATTACTTTTTTTGTTGATTCTACGCTACCATCTTTAGTTTTTTTTATATATGGTATTGTTTTTTCTACTTTTCTTTCTATCTTAAAGCTGTAAATTTCTTTCATTTATGAATTAGTTTTTAATACTATATTATCTAAACTTATTAAAGAATTTCCATTAAAATCATATAAGTAATAAAAATTTGAGTTTCTTAAGTCCTCAATTAAAACAGATGCTTGAGAGTCGTTTATTTTATTAAATTCAATTGCATTGATTGGATAAAAAGCATTATATGGTATATTGTTTGAAACAAGGGTATTGTCATAATAATAACTTATCCTACCCTGATCTTCAAAAAAATACATTTTTATTGAAAATTGTTTTCCGCTATAATATCCTCCAAATAAATTATTATTTTTATCAAATAAATATCCACTATAGCCAGAAAAACTAACAGATGGTAAAAATAAATTATCACCAGATCTATAACCTAAAGAAAATGAAAAACCTGATTCTGGTGAATTTATTGTAAGCCCTGCATCTATCGCAAAACTTTCAAAAGTGCTTATATCTTTATAAACTTTCATAATATTTATTATGTACTTGGCATTAATATCCTTGATATAGAATTTTTATTTAAACTAAATTCATAATTAAAATCAATTGTTGCATTATCATCTAATTGTGAATTTTCGGATATGGAAGTAAGAGAACAACCGCTTACAATATATCTTAATATTGGATTACTTAAATTTTGATTTAAATTTATTGTAAAGCTTCCTTTATTTAATATTATACTGGACAAATCTATTCCAGTGATTTGATTTTTCATAACAGAAAAATTTAATGTTCCATTTATTGGAAGCTCTGGATATCTAAATTGTGAAGAAGCGTTGCCAAGGATAGTTATTGCTTTTCTTTTTATTGGAACTTTTAATTCAAAAGATTGTATATTAAAATTATTGTTAGAAATAGACTCTCCAAAATTACCTGAAACCATAATTCTATGAGGTCTAAACGCACAAGCAATATCATTATTTAAATTATTTGTAGTTAATCGTCCACCTGTATTATAACTTATATCGTTAGCTTCATATTCAACAGAACCAACAACAAAATTATCCAAAGAACCATTTATAGAATAAGATGTTAAATATGCACCGCTAACAATATTTTCTCCAGCAAAATTTCTGAAACTTAAATTAAAAGTTTCTGTTGATAGTAAACCAGATGTTTGAAATTGATAAAACGGATCGCAAACGAATCTATTTGCATTAATTGGTGAATTATTATCAATTAAAATAAAATCTAAACTTACATTAATTTTTTGATTTGGATTTAAAATTCTGTTAGTTACGCTATATGAACCTAAATCTTGAATTTCAGCAAAATCTTTTGTCTCATTAATTGAAAAAGATTGAACTCCAGTTAATCTTTGATTTTTTATAAAAACTTCAGATTCACTTGAATGAATTCTATCTACGCGCATATAAGATATTACACATTATTGCAAATAATAAAACCTTACCAGGCCAATCTAGTAAGGTCTTATTAAATTTTACATTAATTATGAGTCATCAAACTCCACTTATAAACAAAGGTCTATCAGCATCACTTCCAATAACACCAATTCCATTATAAGCTCCGCTCATGAAAAGACCAGCTGTTGTAGAAAGCGCTCCAGCAATTTGAGCGGAAAATACCAAATCAACAGTTTCCGAGTCGTCTAATCCAATCGAAAAGTTTTGAGAATCCAAAACAGCATTTTGTAAAATCCATCTCATTGCAGTATTTGCATTGTTGCAACGATCTTTAACATCAATTGTTATATTAGTCGAACCCCCAAACGCACAACCTGTAAGAATTCCAGCAATATCTCCTTGAGCGTAATCTGTAACTAATCCATTGATTGAACAAGTTACATTAATTGGAAATTCAAGAGGCTTAGCAAATGGTAATTCATTGCCCAATCTTTCAATTGGAGTTCTTGTAAGAGGCACTTCAATACTTGCGCTTTGAATATGCATACCACTTAATATAACACCACCAAGATTAGCTACAGTGTTATTGCTAAATAAAACTGAAACGTCTCCAGGTTTTAAAACGTCTGATGCGAACGTATCTCCAGTATTTGGCGCAAGAAGAATGGCTCTGCCAGTATCTGCTATAGTAGCCAAAGATCTGTTTAAAGAAGGGTTTAAGATTCCAGAACTTCTTCCAGTAGCAAAGGCTACGTTAGAGCACTCGAATTCTACATCAGCTCTTGGTATTTCGCCAACTGCAAAATTAGCCGTATAGCTTGAAAGGGATGCGTTGCCAAAAGAAATAACGTCATGCAAACCTCTACTTCCACTAAAGGTAACTCCATCAAATGCATCAACTCCATCTTGAGTTGTTAATACATAAAGATTTCTGTCTCTTTTTATAATATCTTCTGTTAATTGCCCAGAAATAAATTGAGATGTTGGGACAGATGCTCCAGTCATTCCACGAATATTAAGTCCAAGATTATGTTCATTTTCACCATTATTCAAATAATATCCTATGGAACAAGTAGCGCCTATTTCTGACATTCGAACAGCACCGACTCTGTTTAATTGTCCAAATTCACGTATATCCATTCTAGATCCAGCTAAGTCAATATCAAAAGAAAAGGTATCGACTTTTGATAATTGAGTTGGGACAAGTCCAGACATGGGTACAGAAACACCTCCATGTGTTGTTGCTAATAGACCTGTTGGTGAAACATAAACGGCTTTGGTTTGTGATATTATTCTTGTGCGTGGCATAATATTTTATTTTTTACTAATTACACAAATTTAAATTCTTGGGAATCTATAAGTTGATAAATCAAAATCTAAAAATCCAATTAAAAAGTTTTTATTTAAATTTTTTCTAACACTTTCTGAAATCACCTTCGATGCTGTTACATTAGTAATTAGTGATTTATTTTGCGAAATATTTGGTTGAATATTTTTTAAATTTATATATTGATATGGGAATGTTTTCGTTGAGAAGAAGGCTCCATATGGGAATTGTTCATATGGTATGTGAACAACCATACTTCTAACAGTATCTCTGAAAGCTGATAAGATAGCATCTAGCGTATAATTATCGCTAGTCAAAACTGTAACTCTAATCCTTGTTTGCGTATCTTCTTGTCCACCAAAACTAAATTCTTTATTTTCCGCAGATGCAAGAGAAATAAAACATGCTGGTAGAAAATAAGTTTTTTCGTCTAATTTTTCCGTTTTATTATAAAAATATGGGTTATTTTGACCCAATTCTAAAAAATCTCCATGTAATATAAGCTCCTCTTCATCTTCATTAGTAATATATGTATTTACTTCTTTTACAGTTGAATTAGACGTAATGGTTAAATTTTTTCCAGAAGCTTCAGGAAGAATTACTCTTCCATTTTCATAATCTATATAAATATTAGATAAATTAGTATCTCCAGTAACAAAATTAGAATTAATAAAAATACCTGAGTTAGGATTTTCAATAGAATGTTCCGCAACCAATTGTCTAAATTGACCTTGATATCCGATATATCCACTTGGAATATCATGAAAATCTATATACTTATAAGTATTATTTAAATTGGAATTATAAGCCTTGACTTTAGGACCAACTAAATGGTTTTCGAACCATAAATAAAAACTTGATAAAATATTATGATCAAATTGTGTTATCATTTAATTTCACTAATTTTATTTTTAAAATCACTCAATATTTTAGATAAATATGGAGTATTTCTAAGCTTTACACTAGAAGTTCTTTTTTTAACTTGTATACCTGTTCCAGAGTTCGATTCATCAAATCCAACACTTGAATATAAATACCTACCTAATCCACTTATTCCCTTTTCTATTCCATCAACCCAGCTTCTGCCCGATAGCCATGGTATTGGTGATGCTGCGTAAATTTGTTCTTTTGTTGGCGCTTTTATTGTAATTATAAATTTTCCATCACTGCCAGATTTCTTTACAGTTGTTGTTGTTGTTTTATTTATAATAGTGGAAATTATTTGTATTGGAGAATCTCCTGAAGAAAAACCAATAAATGAAAATAAATTTCCATAACCACCAAGAAGTCCACTTGAATTTGCGGAATTGGGTCCAGAACTTATTTCTTTTGTAACTGGATGTGATTCAAAGTCTTGAATCATTTTTTTATGAGCCTCTTGAACTTTTGGCTCTACATATTGTTGAATTAATGAACTCAATTCGTTTCCATTTTTTTCAACGACTTCTCTCAATAATTGTTTTGCATTTATCTTAACAGCAAATTTTGACGAACTAATGAAATTAGTTTTCACGTTTTAAATATAATGTATAAAAATTTTGTGAAATTTGATCTTCAATTTTAAAATCAGAATCCAACACATATAGATTGTCGTCTATTTCAATTTTGGAGCAAATTTTTATTTTTTCGACAGCTTCTAGTTTAACTTTTATTCTAACTCTTCCCTCAGAAGCAATTAAATTTGTTTGAGCATTGAAATCTGAAATTGATTGATTTTGTGATGATGGATAATAAATTCTCGCCTTATATTGGTATTTTGTTAATACTTTATTCAACTGGCTATTAGATTGATTTTTTACTCTACCATATAAAGCGTTGTAATTTAAATTTATTGGCATAGATTGCACCTCTTCAACATAAACATAAATATCTCTAGCAAAGGTATCATGCATGTTATTTAATGCTTGATCAAAAGCGTTTTTTTGAGAAGGTGTTATGAATGACGGCATTATAATGATCTCCTATAAGAATTGTCTCTATAGTAATCGAATCCATTAATTGGAACAGTACCGTCTATTCCAGCAACTTGGCCAGGTGAAGATTGATTCATATTGTATTGATAAAGAAGGTCTGATAGTTTTTTTTCTGCTTGTTTTACAAACGAAGAGAACTCACTAGAAATACTCGCCTTGCTTTGTCTTTGGATTGTCGTATCTCCTTCTTTAATCATTATCCAATCTCCAGCCGAGTCTGAAGATGTTGGATATACCAATGATCTTAAAACTTCTCTACTAGCCTTTTCGTAATAATGGATTTCATATAATGTAGAAAAAATATGAGATTCTTCTTTCGTCAGATTTCTTGGTTGAAAGCTTCCACTTTCATCTAAATAAAAATCTTGATGAAGATACGTGTTTAATTCGCCAATATGAGCGTCAAGCCAACCAGAAATATATGAAATTGGGAAACGACTTGCGTCTTCTTTAAATTCATATTTAATTATACTATAAGCTAAATTACCAAGATCGTTCATTAAATACCCTCTTTAAAGAGTCTTACAACAGATTCGTAATTTGGGGAACTTGGATCTATGACTGGTCGAGCAGCAACAGAAGATCCTATGTTGTGTTGTCTGATATAAATTTCCAAAGATCTTTTTAAATTTTTCTTTAATTCTATGTTGTTTCTTGCTGGTGGTATTCCAACTCTTATAGCTAAATTTTGAAGATCAGTTAATGTCATTGAATCTATTCTTTCAGCAAAAATTTCCTGATTTAATGTGCCGTAAGGATTAACGTCCTTAACACCAAGCAATTCCTCTAAATCACGCAAATGTTGAATGTCCTGTTCTTTTCTACTCTTACCGTCAACAATGTCAAATTCTTCAAGATGAGTGGTATCAAAATATTTTTTTGGATCTTCGTTTTTAAATTGTGAGATTTTTTTATCGTATTCTTGTGGATTCATATTATATAATAATATTTTTTTTAAAAAAATCAAAAAAAAAGAGCCACCCAATTAAGGGTGACTCTTTTAATTTTTTTTACATTAAACGTAAATTCCAACAAGAGCGCGATCATCAAGAACAACGCGACCCTCTTCAAGACGGCCATAGTAACCAATCTTATTTTGACGAAGAGAGAATTGATCATCAACCGCTACTGTAAGCTCATTTGAACTTCCTTCTTCAAGAAGAACTGGACGAATAAGAGCATCACGGGAACGGTCAACACCAATAAGAATTTCGTCATCAGTTTGCGACCAATTAGTAAGGGTGACGCTATTAGCTGAACGAACTGCATCAAAAATCTTATTGAAGCGTTGGTTGATACCCATTTCAAGCACTTCAATGATATTGATGCCATAGAAGCTTGGAAGGCCAGCTGCACTGTAGAGTTGCTCACGAAGAGAATCTGGAGCAGCAAGTGAAGTAGCTCCACTTGTAGTAACAGCTCCACTACGAGTATTTACAGGGTTGTAAGCCATTGCACGAAGCTCTTGAACCATTTCTGGAGAAACAAGAAGATCTGTAACACCAATCTTTGAACCTCCAACTGGAGTGCCAGCTGAGAAGGAAGCATTGATGCGCTTACTAAGAGTAATCAATCTATTGAAATCATTAAGCGTGAATTGATTAGCGGTAGTTGCTTCAATAATATGATTGCCTTTTGCCATACTGCCACCAGGAGCTGATTTAGTATTCCCGTTAACAAGAGCTGTTGCAAGAACATTAAACGCTGTTTTTTCTTGTTTAAGAAGGATTTCTTGAGCCATGCGAGTAAATGTTTTGCTGACAACATCAAGTCTGCTCTTGCGAGCATATTTACGATCAAATGCATAAGCAGTATCGAGCGTATAAGTGCTGAACTTGAGTTCGTTGTGTGCAGGGAAGACTTGACTATATGGAAGTCCACCAGCAACTTGCTGAGAATAAACCTGAATGTAATCTTCGTCTGTGATATCGTGAAATAGATCAAGAGGAAGAGAAGGATTATCGTCAGATTGGTAGGTGAATGTTGAGAATAAACTACCAACGGATTGAGCGTTGTTAATTACCTCACTAAGCACTGGACCAATAAGAGTTGCAACCGCAGCTTGAGCTTCATAAGCCTCTTCACGATTATTGCTTGCCATAGCCTTAACTAATGCAAGTTGTTCGTCTGTTCTTTTAATTGTAATTTTCATTTTCGTGATTTATTAAGAGTTAGAGATCAATTTTAACCATTGCGTAATAACCTGTAAACGCATCGGCATCTTGTGCTGACTCGCGTGTTCCAGTTGCTAAAACAACTCCGACTTTACAGTTCATATAAGCTTGCTTATCTGCAGTTCTGATGCCCGTAAAAGCTCCGTCAACACTTGGAACAATCCAATCACCAACTGCTGGACGGTGTGCGCCACCAAGACCTGCATTGGTAAATGCGGTTTGAGTGAACGTAAGAACTCCTTTAGTAAGGACTGGAACTGCCTCGCCAGAAAGTACGCACTGAAGCTCTTCTCTCTTCTGAGGATAGTAAAGAAGATTTTCACCGTTTTCGTCAACTGCACGTACATCTCTAAGCATAATGCCAAGAGGAGCACCGCTAAAAAAGTCTCCTGTTGATACAACTTTGGATACTTTGTAAGGAACCTCTGGATAAAGAGATGTTGAGTGAGCTAATGCATTTAAATACCCATAAGCATCGCCACGGGTAACATAGTTAACTGGATCTTGATCAAGGTTAGCGTTGCTGACTTTAACGAGTGATCCAGCCGCACCAGTTACTTCGTTTAATGAGTAGAAATTAACTACATCATTTTCGTTGTACTGGCGGAATGGTAATATTCTAGATAATGTATTTGCCATAATATTTTGTTTTTAGATTATATTTTATATTTTATATTTTAACTTCGACAGAAAAACTGTCTTTCAACTTTTGAATAAGTGAAACTTTTGTAGAAATCTCCCCATTGTTATTAGGAATATTTGCTTCAGATTCTTCTACTTCCAAATCTTCTTCTTGCTCTTCTTCAACAATCTTTTCTTCAACTTTTGAAGCGCTTGAAGTTTCGAGTCTTTTTGTAACTTCTTGTTCAATGCGATTTCTTACCTCTTCTTCCAAAGAGGAAATTGTTGATTTAAGTTTATGAGCGAAAAGAACAGAAAGTTTTTCTTTATATTGTTCGAATGAATCTTCTGAGTCTTCAAGTTGTTTTACCTCAGCAACAACAAATTGCATTTCTTTTTCTGAAAAGCTATATTGATCCTCCAAGAAGTTCATGCGAGAATTAAATAAATCAGCTGCAGCTTTAATTGCATTTTCTGCTCTTATCTCGTCCAATTCTTTTTTAGCGTCCTCAAAAGAAGCTTTTAATTGAAGGAGATCGTTTTCAATTTGTTGTTTTGATTCGCGCTCTTGCTGAACTTGAGATTTCCATGAATCTGCTTGTTCTGCTAATGCATCCCTCATAATCAAACTAATTGATTTGGCTTGAGACTCTTCAGAACTGATTGAAGCAATGCTTTGCTCTAACTTTTCTAAGAATTGGTCGAATTGTTTGTCGTTCATATTTAAAATGTTTTTAAATTTTTTAATCTTTACAATGTTTTTATTAATTAGGGAATTTTTTTGTTTATTTTCTTTTGAAGAATTATTTAGTAATTCAATATTTGATACACTTTCTTGATTATCGTCGCCATCTTCTTCTTCGCGCTCATCTTCTTCTTCATCTTCCTGTAGTAGATATACGCCAGAAACATTTGCTGCTGGATTTGTTGTTAATGCCGCCCCAAGTGGATAAACTTCTCCGACAATTAATCGATTTACCATTTGTCCATCTTTATCTAAACCCTTGCCGCCAAAACCTTTTAAATGTTTTTTCATTTCCTGAGCTTCTGATTCATTTTCAATAATTTTTGAATCTTGCAATCTATCTGATGCTCCGTAAGCTATTTTATAATCTTTAAAAGCTAATTCCCAACTTGTTGAAATTGATTGATATTCTTTGTTTTCTTTGTCTGAAGCTTGAATAATTGCATTAGCTAATTCTGGATAAATATTTTTATAAATTAAACCTGCAGCAGTTATATAATAGGGGTCTTTTCTTTTAGAAAAAGATTGAACGTCATTGTCTTTAAAGTCTAGTTCTTTATCCGAAAAAGATGCATTTAATATGTGTCCAACAATTTTATTTTTTTTATGCTCAATATTTATTGGTTTATTAGCGAAGCGTTTAACTGCGTTTATTGCTGTTTCGGAATCTATACCATCTCCATTAGCATTAAATTTATTAACAACCGCCAGATTAAAAACAACAGGCAATACGTCAATGTTGCTTTTAGCATCAAAAGATTCTGGCATCAAAGATTTTGCTTTTTCTATTACGGAACCTTTTGATATACCAAATTTTCCAAATTCATTCTCAGAAATGACTTTTATTGTTCCTTCAAATTTTGTAAGTAATTCTTCTGACATAATTTTGATTACACTATAATTTTATTTGAGTGATATAAAATTGCGGCAGATAAGTCGTCTAACTGATGCTTTGATGCAATATCTAATATTTCTGTTGAAATTCCAAGATCTTGAATTGAATCAAAATCATCAAGTATTGCTGCTAAAGTTAATTCCCATTGATCTTTTTCTTTTGAAACAATAATCGATTCACAAACGCTAGAAACTAAATCTTTTTTATTATTCTCTAAATCCTCAACTCCATATTTTTCTGCAAATTCTGCGAATGCCTTAAATTCAAATTCATTTATTAATTTTGTTGCTTCAATAATGTTTTTTCTAGAAAAAGCGTTTTTAGCCTTACTCGTGCCAATTGGTCTTCCTCCAGAAGGAGCAGATGTAGTAGCTGTTTTGTTATTAGGCTTAACTGGAGTTTTTTGAATAGTTTCTTTGTTGTTTGTTTTTTGTGGCACAGTATCTAACTCAGCTTCTTGTTTGAGATTAATGCTGTTAACTAATGGCATATAATAACCATCTTCTCTATTCTTTAAGAATTTTTCTTGAGCAGATATAAGATCATTTTCATTAGGGAAAGAACCGCTGTTAATTGTTTTTATTCCTTGTTCTGGAGTAAGAACACCAAGTTCCATCATTCTTGTTACAAGTTTTTGTAAATCAGAGTTATCTAATGTATCTGTTTTAACAAATTTTACCATAGGCCAATTCCTCATACCCATAGCCTTACAAAGTCGCTTGACTTCTGGTTGTAAAAACTCTTTAATGAATAAGTCTCTGGCCTCATCTAATCTTTGCATGAAAATTTTAAGTTTTAATTGGGTATCTGCATATTTAGATTCGCCAATTAAAATATTTTGAAGTCCTTCTTCTATATCTTTATTCAAAACTTCATATTTTTCTTTGCCTATAACTTTTCTTAAATCTGGAATGATAAAATCAGCTTTTGTTGTATAGTCAGAAACAAGAACTCTGCCAACACTTTGATTTTTAAAAATTTGTTGCATTGCTGCAAGATTTCTATGATTAATGCCACCTTTATCTGGTTCAGCTCCCATTGTAACTAACAAAACAACATTCTCAATTGAACGGGCTATTGCTTGATCAATTTTCTTTAATTCCATTTTTTTATTAATATCATCTAAAACTGGAAAACCCATTGGTATAGAAAGTGGTTCGTAATCTTGTTTTTTAGAAAAAATAACATGAAGAAAATCAGAATCTAATTTAATATACAAACGTTCAGATGTTGTTGCCACACCAGTTTTAATTCTTACTTGAACATCCTCTGGAAGAGAGTTAAACATTTCTTTTTCATGCTCTGTTTTTGGCTCTCTTAATCTTGATATTTCATATGGTGTTAATACTTTGAAATATTGATATTGACTAAAAGATATACTACCCTTAACAGCTATATCAGAAGGGTTAAGCATTAAATAACGAATAGGCACTGGAGTTTTTGTTGTAGTAGCTCCATAAGATTCAAGTATTTTTTGAGCGTTATCTGTTTTAATCTTTCCGTCTAATCTATACATGAAAACATTTCCTGAGCGATAATATTCTCTAAAATATTGAGCCTTAAGGTCATGCATTCTAATTCTTTTAAACCATGCCTCGATAAAGCTTTTTGCTTTTTCTGAACCACCTTCTAAATAAATGTCCGAATCTGCAAATTCTGACATTAAATCTATTGTTGATTTAAATGATGGAATATTAAAATAAGCTCTTTGACAAAGTTGAATTGCATCTCTAGCATCTACAGAATCGCTAGAATAGTCGTATGGCAACAGACCATCATCTATGTTTTTAAATCTTTTCGTTGTATAGCTTGATGTTATAGCGTTTTGTCTAACATCGGTTCTACTTCCAAATGATAATTTATTAACATTTTGAACTGATTCGTATAAACTTTCACCCACTAAATCTGGCGCAAAACTATCTAAAGGTGTACTGAAATTTTCAATTGAGCTTTCGTTTTTTTCAAATTTTTTCCAATAATCAGATCTTTTTTTATAACTTCTTCTTTCTTTGCTCATATGTAATTGTTACACTTAACTTTAAAAAGTTACTTTCAACTTTCAAATTGAAAATGGAATAAAAGTATTAAATTCTTTTTTTTCTTCTTTTACGTTGCCAGAGTCGAATAATATTTTTGAAAACCAATTTCCAAGAACTAAAGCTGAATAAGAGTCTTTTCTAGCTCTATTTGGACCTTTTTGGCGTTTTAAATTTTGTGGAAGTTGAAATGATTGAGTTCCTTGTGGATTCGAAACGACCTCAATGTTGGCGCATTCAGATTTTGTTAATTCTATCATTGTTTTTTGATGATCAATAAAATCAATCATTGCCGCCGCTTGTGAAGTTTTTGACAATTTTAAATCCCACTTTAAATTTTCTACAGGAATTGTTTTTTTTCTTTGTTCGTCAAAATGTTCGTCAATAGCTCTAGATGCAAACAAGATTCTTTTATGATCAATTGATGCCTGAAGCATTTCATTTGCAGATCTAATCCAAGAAGCAGATGGTTTTCTTAAAATACAATATCTTCTTTCTTTTTGGTTATATTGATTTTTAAACATTAATAATTCTTCATGATATAATTCTGGTTTATCAAAATCAACTTCAATTGTATTAATTTTTAATGCAGCTTTTTTGAATAATTCACTTTCATTGCATGAATTTATAAATTGAACTCCTCCATTATAGTCTCCACATATTCCTACAATATTAAAGTGATTGATCAAATAAAAGAAATAAAACATATGTTCTTTTAAATCAACTCCAGCAATAGCATAACTATGAACAAGACATACTTTTTGATCTTCTCTATTTACTTTAAATACTTGTATGGCAAAATGGTCTGCGCTGCTATTTCCAGCCCAGTTGGGGTCAAATGAAATGATATATTCATCACTAGGATTACCAATAACTTCAACTGCTGGAAAATCTCCATCAGGAATTGTGCAAGCAGCCATTTTAGATAGTCTAAAATAACCATCACTTTCATCAACAAATTGCGCTCCGAATTCTCTTTTAAATTGCATTTCACTCATTGTTGCTTTTGCTTGTTTAAGCAAATTTTGATCATACAGCCTTTGTGGAGCGCAATCATAACTTAATTGCATTATTAAACGATAGGCATTATCACTTAATTCATCTTCATCTTCATTTTCTTGACTAAGATCTTCTCCAAAAATTAATGATTCGTACTTTTTGTAAAGTTTATACATATATTCAAATTTAAAGGACGGAGATGATAAGATTATCAATTTATTATTGGGCCACACATATCTTTCATCTTCTTGCATCTCGCCTTTATCGATTATTCTCGATTCTAATTTATGAAGCTCCTCTCTTTCAATGGGGTTTTCAATAACCCCTAAGAATGGAAGAATAACTTCCGTAAAGATTTTTTCTGGTATAGTTAAGAACTCATCAAGAACTATTCGATTAAATCGAAAACCACGTAAGCGTTCTCCATTAGCTAATGGCAAAGCAATTGCCCTGCTATTGCCAATAGATAGTGTCCACATATCTGTGCCTTTTGTAATTTTAACACCACAATCTTTTGCTAATTTTGCTTCTGGCTTAGACAATATATCTTCCATTTTTTGGAAAATTTGTTTAGACTGCCTAAAACTTCCCGCAATAACACCGATATTAGCTCTTGGATTTAATAAACATTCAAGCAATACATAAATTGCAGTAGAATACGTTTTAGACATACCCCGTGAAAACACAAACATTGAATAATCGGAAACCATCATTCCTTTAATTGCCATTGTTTGGAACGGAAATAATTTAACTCCTAAAAATAATTCTGCAGTATAAGCAATATTATTTCTTAGAAAACGATATAATTCGTATTTCGCTTCTTCTTCAGATAGATTTCTATCTATTAATTTTAGATGCTCGTTTAATTGATTAGCCGAATAATCAAGTCGAAATCTTTGTTTTCCTTTTTGCCATGCCATGAATTTTATTATCTATGTAATATTGAAGATCAACGTTCCATAATTGATCTCCATAATATAATATTTTAGGTATTATTTTTGTAGCCCCTGATCTAGACGAGGCAAAAATAATTTGTAAATTTTTAGGATAATCTATAATAAGATTTCTTAAATTGTGCCAGACAAAGCCCAAATTGGACTTAAAATTTGATGTCTCGTTATCTTGTTCAATCTTATCAATGCTAGATTCAACCACAACGAACATATAACAGTTAAACTTAACGCACCTATCCATTTCACGCCTAAATCTATCAATATCTTTACCAAATGTCTGTCTAAAATCATCTTGTGCTTTTCTGTCTATAAATGTTTTTGTATAAAAATCTCCTCCAGCAGTATAGTCTCCAAAATCTAGTTTCTGTTGAAGAGAGTTCTTATATATGATAGGATTTTTTTCTCTAGTGTCTATAAATATTTTTAATTCGTCGCAATTTTGATTCCAAAAATTTTCTGGTATTTTTTTATTGAACCATTGATCTATTGAAAGTTTTTTTAAAAAAAATGAGTATGAACCAAATATTTTTTTATAATTATTTATATCAGCCATTTCTGAAAGTTGATAATATAAATTTGGCGGAGATATAGATATATTTTTTTCTTCAAATCTTTGCTTTGCTTTTTCTATTACATAAGGTTCTGTGGTAAAAGAGTCGTTACAGTCTAACCAACTTAGATAATTATCAAATGAATTAAAGTCTTCACGAAAATATTGATCGTAGCTTTTAAAAGCTAATAAATTTTTTGTAAATAAATCATGTTTTTTATAATGCTTTACATAATAATCGCCAATTCTTAAAGAATGAGCTTTAAGATGATGATGAAAACTTTTGCGGCTTTGAAATTCTTCGCCACATTCTTTGCATTTATAATCCATTATAATAATTCTCGTTTGGAAATGCCAAGAATTCTAGCTTTAAATTCATCCATGGATTCCAATCTGTCAGCTTCTTGTTCAATTAATTTGTTTTGAAGTTCGGCCATCATGATCATTCTATCTCTTTCTTCTTTATCTTGGAATGCTTCAACTAAAGCAAAAATATTACCACTTTGCTCTCCCTTCTCTTTAAGTCTAGCTTGACGACTACCATTAAGATCTTTGGTTAAAGATTCAATTCGTTTTTCACATTGATTGAGTTCTTCGCTAGTTGCCTTAATAATCTCAGTTAAACGCATAGTGATATCTCTATCATTATCAGCGTCATTAAGTAAACCATTTAGTCTATCCATTCTTTGTTGAATGTGCTTCTGGCGTACATAATTAGCGCAAACAGTAATATAAAGGTTTTGTTCGTCTACTGTAAGATCTGGCTTATCCCAGACTACACGCACATATTCACTTTCAAATAACTCTCTATCTGATATGGTTGAATATTGATTAATTATATTTATAAACCTTGGGCTTCTTAAATAAATTAAAAGCTTTTCACAAAGCCTTTTCTGTTTGGTTGACATTGTTATTTCGTCTAAATTAACGCCAGCCCAATCATTGATTTTTTTTATAACTCTGGATATAGACTTTGGCGGTGTCCAACGATCAGAGGTAATTTGATCCTCTTCATTTATTATTTCGGGCCTATTTCTTTTAAGAAATTCTGTTACCACCCTGTGCTTTATACTTAAGGATTGTATACTCCTATCTTTAAAAGCTAATCTGCTCGCTTCAAGTGCATTAATACCATTTTCAATATTATCACTCATTAAGAACTCTTTTTGTTCTTTTGTTAATTCTATTTCATCAACTTTTTCAACTAATGATGTTTTATAATTGAGATTTTGTTTACTTAAAAACGATCTAACTAGTCTTCCCTCGATACTCCTTCCATCAATGTTGGGGTTATTAAATACTTTTTTTGTTAATTCTCTCAAATCAGGAGTCTTTGCGAAGCCTTCTAATATAAGTTTCTTTTGATCTTCTGTAAGCTCTTGTTCGTTCATAAAATATCATTATTTTTTAATACATTAATGGCAATCTCATAAAATTTCTTCTTTAAATTATTTATTTGCTTGTATCTTATTGTTTTTCTTTTCGATGAATCTGCTTTAAATTTAAAAAAAACTGCAATTTGCTCTTCAGAGTAATTTTCTATATAAAGCATCTTGTAAACAATTTTATGCTTTTCATTTAATTCATTCATAACCAAAGAATGAAGTTTATTCTGAGCTGAGTCATAATTAAAATTATCTTCGATATAAGTTTCGCCAAGAAACAATCCATCTTCCATTGGTAATGGCAGTTTTAAGTTGTACGCTTTTTCTTTTTTCTTTTGCCATTTAGAATAAGAGTCGCATTCAGAATTTTGTTTTCCATTTTTAGTAAATGAGCATGAATCACCTCCCAAATAAAACGGACACTTTAAACATGGTTTTGCAAAATTAGAATAATTATTCCTAATCATATTTTTCATTTGATTAGATATAATCATTGCCGCCCATGGTTTAAATGGGCGATCTTGATCCCACAAGTGCCATTTTTTAAAAATATGTAATCTTATCATTTGACAGACATCATCATAGTCTAACCATGAGATGGCATCCAATTGCCATTTAGCGCGATATTTCTTAAGAAGCTCTTCTAGTTCTTCGTTTTTTTCCTCATAAGTAAAATTATTCATCAGATATTTCAGTAACTTTAGATGTAGAACATTCCTTGCGGATTTGAGCTAAAAGCTCATCGCCTTCTGGTCCAAGAAAACCATCTCTTTTAAAGCCATCTCTTGGAGCTGGGTTTGACCAAAGATCATCTAATGTAAGATTTTTATTAAATCCTTCATAAGAAATTGATTTTTTTAGTTTGGAAATATCTATATCATCTAAGTTAAATTCTTCATCAAAATCATCTTCTTGATTATGAGATCTGATTACTTTTTTCTCGGCAGAATTTACTTTAGTTGTTGTATTAAAGGGGTTACCACAACCAGCGCAAAATTTGGGCCTTGAAACTTCAAATACGTTTTTAAAACCACACTGAATACAAAATTCTTTGTTCATACACTTATTTTACATTAAAAATTCTTTTTTTCTATTTTTTCTATAATATAAGTTATAATTGGATCACGAATTATATCAGTTTTATCAAATGCTAAATTATAAATGCCCATTGACTGACTTTCTTCGTCGTTAAATATTTCTGAGAATTTTTCAAAACCAGTAGAACGTATATCGCTCTGCATTATATCTCCGCATAAAAATATCTTACTGTTTCTGCCGATACGAGTTATAATTGTTGTTAATTCTTTAACAGACATATTCTGAGCTTCATCAACAATCACAATTTTCTCGCGCCAAGATTGGCCGCGAATAAAATTTATTGGTTCGGCGCTAAGAACTTGTTTTTGTTTTAAGTATATTTTTTCTGGCTCATTTAAAAGCTCATCTATTTTATCTTCCAAGGGAGCCATATATGGCCCGAATTTATCATTCATAGAACCCTTTAAGAAACCAAGACTTCTATCCGCACTTTCAATAACACTTCTTAAATATAAAATACTTAAAAGAGAATCGGCGCTATAAAGTTGAAGAGCAGTATAAACAGATAAAAATGTTTTTGCAGTTCCAGCTGGTCCACTTAAGAATACTATCCTAGTATTCGGTGAACTCATTATTTTGTAGAAATTATCTTGCTTTGGAGTTAATTCTATATGTGACAACAATAGACCATTAGAGTAGCCGCTTTTTTTTGACATTCAATAACATAATTTACACCAAAAATGAATTTACCAATAAGATTTAATAACTACGAAGACTGTTTAATGGGAATAGCGCAGTCTCATAATGATGCAGTTTATATTTATGATAAGGAAAAAATATTAACTAAAATAATGAAAACCTCAAATTGCTCTTATAAAGAAGCGTTGGGTTTTTTTGATAATCATGTAAACAAAGACTTTGGTAAAAGAGGTCCAGTTTATTTTTCAAGAATAGATCAAATGATTGAAGTAGATGGAAATGAATAGGTTTAAATAAAGGGGTGGGGTTTGGTTTGAATTTGATAAATGTATGGTGTTCACCCCCTCCCCCTACTTTTTCGAAAAATCAATTTTTGCAAAATTTCAGAAAAACCCACCCCCTTGTCAAGAAAAAGATGTGAAAAAAAATAGTGAAAAAAATCTTTTTTTTGTTGCGTTTGTGGGGGAATCTGGTAATGTTCTTACATGTCAAACGAACTCCAACTCCTCCGCATCGGTGATGTAATCGAATCCAAGCAAGGCAAATTCAAGGTTGCCGACATTGTAGAAGAACAATGGTATGAGCCTTGGGTTGTCTTGGTAAAGTGGAACGGGAACGCTTGGGAAGATACGAGAATCCAATTCAAAGACCTCTGAAAATAAAAAATCTTTTTCCTTGCTCTAACCTCAAAATCTGCTAACTTTCTCTCATGTCCAACGAACTCCAAGACCTCTACCACATCGACACTCTCGAAGCCCTCGCCATGCTCAATGACATCACGGCGCGTTTCGAGGAACTTGCAACGCGCACGGGTGAAAATGCCCAAGCATTCCGCGAAGAGTGCGAAAAAATAAAATGGGAAAAGTGAAAATTTTTCTTGCGTTCCCTCTCTCATCTGCTAACTTTCTCTCATGTCCAACACAACTACCATGACCACCCCAACAATCGAATCATTCATTGCTCGCGTTCCAGTCGGAAGCCTTACCACCTACGGCATCTTCCTTGGTTTCGATGATCAAAAAGCAACCTTCAAAGGCCGCATGAAAACAGGTTCTAAAGATGTCTTGGAAGTTGCCTTGAATGCCAAGCTGATTGGTGGTGACTTCACCTTGGACAAGGTGCAAGTGACAACCCCCGAACAAGTTGCACAACGCAACAAAGCAAACGCCGAAAGCATGAGCGCATTCTATGAAGCTCGCCCCAACCTTCTCAATGACTAACCCACACACACACACACACACGCACACACACACACCATGAAATACGACCACACCTTTGAAATCTTCGGCCAAACCTTCGTTAGCTCCTCTTTTGAACTCTTTATGTCAATTCTCTTGGTGGCTGGACTCGCGATGCCATTGTTGACAATCGGCCTTTTTAAAATCTTTTCCTTCGTCAGCAATCTCATCGAAAAAACAAAAAACAAATAAAAACAAACATACACACACCATGAAACACACACTAGCAATCCTTGGCTCTGCCATCATCACCATGTCGCCCGTCTTTAGCCTTTGTGCCTTCTGTATCTACGGAGGACGAAGCGAAGTGTTCGACGCTGTATGCTTCTTAACCTTTGGCGCGACCTGCTACTGCCTCGCACATCTTCAATCATACATCAAACATAACTAACACATGAGCGCACGAAACAAAGCACGAAAGATGATCAACGCACAAGTCTACGCAATCACAGGCTTGTCACTCGATGATCTGCCTGATACCGCTCTTCTATGTGATCACGTGGACACATTGGAAGAGATGATAGAAGAAGCAGACAGCATGACTCCCATGAGTGAGCTACTTGACTACGCACAAGAAGCCGCAATGGAATTTCTAGAAGAAGAAGGAATGTCGGCATGAGTGAAGAACTGCATGACATAGTTGCAAGCGCCGTGTGCTTTACTACTACGCTTGTAGTAGTATGGCACATTGTGCATAGCATAACTACATTGCCACTGCCTCTGTAACTCGTTGACAATGAGTGAGTTACGGGCGGGGGCGGGGCCGCGCCCCGTAACTGCTTGAAAATGAATAAGTTACGAATGCGCGAATCATCATGCTTTGCTCAATCTGTCAAGAAAAAACACAGAAAAAATGCAGAAAAAAAAGATGAAAAAAGATGTTGCATTTTGTCGGCTCCGAGGTTATTCTTTGCGCATCGAGCTTCGGGTACTCGCTAAATCACTCTAGAGAGTTGAGCATCTCTTAAAACTGCT
>Ga0208595_1000003_pt1 | contig 91396 bp, 96 predicted proteins | sample LakMenEpi28Jun11_FD_150742 | JGI IMG/M metagenome (GOLD analysis project Ga0208595, IMG submission 150742) | Freshwater microbial communities from Lake Mendota, WI - 28JUN2011 deep hole epilimnion (SPAdes) | ecosystem: Environmental > Aquatic > Freshwater > Lake > Epilimnion/Euphotic zone ...
GATTAGATACTCCTTCCCAAACTAATGTTCTATTGAATATAAATTCTTTAAAATATTCAAATTCTTTTTCTATTGTTGGATTAGCTTTTGCTAATCTTACATAATCATTTACTAATACTTTTGCTCCCATTATTCTCTTAATTTTATGCCATTTATAAATAATTCATCTTGTGAACCATCTTTATATACAACTGTTATTATTTTACTAAATTCTTGATTTCCTATTATATGATTAGGTATGTTACCTGTTTTAAATACTACATTTAACATTCTTTTTTTATCATCATATTCACAGGTAGTACACCCACAACCAGGAACTATTAAAGTTATTTCTTTTATATATGGGGTAGCAACAAAAGATAATGGTAATATTTTATTTTGTCTAATGTTACCAACCTTGATTACTTTATTAATCCAATTTTCCATAATTATTTTGTTTAAATTTTAACCATTCTTTTTTATTCATCATATTTGGATAACAAGGTTTACCACATTGTTTGTCAGCCATTTGTAAAGCAGTAGTATCACAACCACATAATTTACAACTTCCTTTCTCATAGCATTCAATATCCATTACACTTATTCTCCAAACAATTTGTTCAAAGATATGCTTCCTAATTAACCATTTAAAGTGTTTGCTATAATACAAATTATATCTATAGTAACCCTGAAAATATGCAAATATATCACTAAATTTTTTCTTCTGTACCATCTTGTAAAAAATTTTCAATTAAAGTCTTTTTTTCAAAGTATGTTTTTGCATCAAGTTTTAATTCTTTAAATTGAACTGTTAATCTTCTTAAAATAGCTTCTGCTCTTTTAGGATAAACTAAAAATGTACCAAAATATTTAAGTCTAATAGTAGGAAACTTTCCACTTTCTATTTCTTTTTTAGCATATAAATATTGAGTTCCACAACATTCTTTCATTTGTTCAAATGTCAATCCTGGAAAAGATTCTTTGTTCTTTTCATAAAATTCAATCATTAATTCTTGACTTTCAATCTTCATTACTTCTTCTTAATTTTAAATTGATAAAATTGCTCTTCATTTTCACAAACTAATATTTTAGCTATTTCTAAAACATTATCAATATTATAATAAATTGCTCCTTTTTGTTCAAGAGATTTAATGTAGTTGCTCATACCAGCAGAAGAAATAGGTGGGGATTGTTGTGATGCCACTAATTTTCTGGCAGCACCATTGAATCTATTTACTTCCACTAAATCTCCACTTAAAGACATAAATCCTGCAAGTACCTTAATTTCCATATTACTTAATGGTGCTGGTATAAGTGAATTTATTATCTTCAAATGCATTTCATAATACTTTTCTTTTTCAAGTATCATTGTTTTTTGAATTATTCTCATATAATTTAATTTAAAATTTTCCTAATGAAACAGCTTCTCCTGTTATTTTGTTTAAAGAATAATCTCCTTCTTGTATATATTTTCTTCTCGCATTGTTTGCAAACTCTTCCATTTTATCTTCATCAGGAGCTACTTTATGTTCATTTATATATTCATCTCTTTGTTGATATATAAAATTTCTCCTCAATGTTTTTCCAGAAAGAATTATATAATCTGGAGCAGGAAGGTCTTCTTTCATAAAGGTAGTAGGTAACTCCCCTTTAAATGATTCTAAATTAATCTCATCTTGTTGAGTAATAATTTCTTCTTGTTGGTTTAATGTTTCTTTACTCATCTTTTTTAGTTTTTAAAAGTGATTCTTTTTCTCTTACTTTATTAACAAAATCAGTAACATAATTTACTAAATACTCCATAAAATATGCTTCTGCTTCATCATTATTTGTTTTAGGTTTAAAACCTATTTTCTCAAATAACATATTTTTAGCATGGACACATTCATGTGTAATAATACCAGCAGTAATAGGATTATTTTTATCTGTTGGGTCTAAAACTATTGTTATACATTTAAGTCTTCTTGGTCCATGACTATTTCTCCAGCAAGAAGCAAAATAATCTTCTTGATTTTGATTTATAGCTTTATTTATTTTATCTGTTTCATCTCCTACAATTACTTGAAACAAGTGTGAATCATATATAGGAAGTCTGTGAATTTTTTTATAAAACATATTCATTTTAATTTGAAGCAAAGTTAAGATAAAAAATTAAAAAATGGCTATTAATATAAAAAATTTTATAACCTAAAAAAAAGACCTACTAAACACAAAGTCTAATAGGTCTTAAATATAAAATAACTTGGTATTACTTTTCAGTTTCAACTTTCTTTTTAGTAGTAGCTTTAGTTTCAATTGGTTTAGTAATAGCTATAGGAGCTTCTAAACTTTCTTGAATAGTTACTTCATCAAATTCTTTTTCAAATCTTTCTTGTTTATATACATCAAAACCTTTATGTGTCTTAACTATATAATCATTTGGTAACACTTTCCATTTCATACTTGGTTCTCCAATTACTTCTGGAATGAAAATAACATCTTCTTTTTCAAAAAAGTTTTCAGCTCCTACAAATTCTTTAAGTGATTCTTTATCACCAAGATACTGTTCAGCTTGTACAAGTTTTACATAATCTTTCATAGTTATAAATTTTAATTAATATTAATTTTGACAAAGGTATGAAAGTAATTTAGAAGTTGATAAAGGAGTTTGTAAAAAAATTTTTTGGTATTTTTTTTGAAGAAAATATTGAGTGTGTATGCTACCTTGAAACAAAACCCCCACTCATTTTAAGTAATCGAATATCCCCCTATACCTTTTAAACACTAAATTTTTCAAGGCGGAATATTAATATTACTATATGTATCTCTTGAGAACAGATGCACATTTCAAAACCCTCACTTATTATTAGTATGTACATATTCATATTAACTATATTAAATATTCATCTGTAACTTCCTACTTGATTGTGAGCGAAGCCAAAGTTAATATTAATGTGTTAATATAATATAATGTACTAATACCAATAGGGCAAAACCCTCACTTATTAATAGCAATAATGCTAACATTTTAAAGCCAGGAGTGGATTATAATACTTACCCAACATTATGAGTACAACAGCTAACAACATCAAATTCTACACAATTGCTGAATTTAAAGAAAGAGTTGCTTTATCATCTGAAAAAGCACAAGTTGTAAAAAATCCTAATACAGGAAAACTATTCTTGAGCATTGGTTCTACCAATTTCAAATGTCAGCAAGACATTGATGGCTCTAAAGAAATGAAAGTTCTTGTAGATGGAGATGACTATGAAAATGGTTGTCTTACTAACATCAAACCATCTGCTGATAATGTGTTATTCACATTGTAGATAAAGATACTGCATACTTGCTTCCATTAAGGAGTAGGTATGCAGTTATTTTTTTTCTCCTTTAAACTGTGTTCCGTTTTCAAGTTCAATTTTATTTGAACATTTATATATTACAAATATGATTAAACTTAAATTGATTATGTTTGATACTTTCTTTTTTTTATCTCTTATACTGTTTCAAAACCCTCACTTATCATTAGAGTTGCACAGGATAGTGTAATAGGTGTTGTATGGCACTATAAGAAGGCACAATAAACAAACTCTTATGAACATAATATGATATTGAAATCATAATTAAGAGTTTGTTTTCTATTTAAGAGACTAATACGCAGAGTAAATTAACATTTAAAATGTGTTTTAATTGTGTTCCATATAACTTTCATAGTAAAATGAATAGAAACTTAAATAGAAGATTGTAAATTAGTTTGAAAATAGTATTTGGTATTGCATAGAACTCAATGATAGCGTGGCATAGCACCTTACAACCTCTTTTGAACTCTTTTTAATTTCACTCTATTTCACAACAATTATCTTAATAGCTAAAACTTAATTATTTAATAATCTCACTACTGACAAATAATAACTGAACATTGTTATTTTCTATCATAATATTGCTTGAGAACAGTATTATGATAGAATAGGTAGTTTATATAAAAACATAAAAGAGTATTATCCTTGAAGCTGGAACACATAAGATTCACAACCTAAATAAAAGCCTATAATAGTTGTGAGATACTCTTTTTTTTAACTTTAAATTCTATCACTATGTCATATCCAGAAAATTGGCTAAAAGATATACCTTATCTTCCATTACAAGAATCAGATAAAGTTCCAAAAGAACTTAAAATAGGTCAAAAATATCATTGTACTTGGGCATCAAGTTCTGCTATGGTATGGATATTAATTGGTATTAGTAATAACAATCAAGCTATATTACAAACACCAAAAACTAAAAGAATTGTATATACTCATATAAACAATTTAAGACTGATTAATAAAGATGCTGAACAAGCAGCTAAAATCAGATATAAGAAATCATTAAAAAATTAATTCATTAATACCCAACATTATGAAAAGACAAGCATCAGTAGGAATGTATTATTTATATACATTTTTAATATTCACTACATTATATTATATTGTATGGAATCTGTAAAAGAATCGGAAAAACTAAAGTCATTATCACAATTAGAAGACAATGACTTTAAATCTTTTTCTCTATTGTGTAAAGCATTAAGAGAAACAAGAAGTGAAAAATTTATTGATGGATGGTTAGAACCATTATCAATCAAATATGATGTAATATCACAAGACCACAAATATACCATTACAACACAAGATTTTGGTATATTAGATTATTTTCCTAAAGCTAATAAATTACTTATTAGAAAAGAAAATAAATGGATTAAACCAGGATTAAAATGGATAATTAATAATTTGTTCTAAAACCCAACAAAATGAAATCAACAATTCAATTTACAATAGCATTTATATTTATAGTATCTATAATCCTTAATGTTCAATTATATAGAGGTTATACTAAACTTGAAAATAAATTAAATGAAAGACAACAAACAACTTTCATTTGGAATGATGATGAAGAATCTATACCAACAGATAATTCATTGATTACTTTAGAAATGACTAAAGGAGATACAATATATATTGGTCCTTATGATAAATATACTAAAACAGAATAAAATAATAGAACAACAGAGTAATATTGTGGTATCTCTAACTATTCAAACCATAAAGAATAGATTGTTCTATCTTATATGAATATGATGACTTTCAGACTGTAAATTATTTATAATTTATGATGTAGCTATGCCTGTATTCATTATTAAATACATTATGAGTTAGTATTACATTCCTGCTTTATGTAATATTATGAACCTTTGAAACAAGTATAATAGATAGAAGTCTTATATTTAAAGTAAATCTTATAATGTATTTTTTATTAACCCAACAAAATCATTTAACATGAAAGAATTAGAAGAAAAAAAGCCAGATAAGATTGAAATTACTAAACAACAAGTTCAGGAAATTCAAACTGTATTAGAGGGAAGAATGAGACCTCAAAAGAATCATACTCTATTTGAAGTAAATTTAGAGAAGCAAACTATTGAAAAAGCTATCTTTGATGAATTACCAGCAGTAAAATTTGAAGATGCCATGAAAGGTAATATTGTTGCTCAAAAGAAAATTACTAAAAAACCACATTGTATTTATATCTCTGCATTAAACATTAAAAATGTTATCAAAATAATGGCAAGAGATTATAATATAATTGTAAAATAATAAAATGTTAGTTGGTATCACAAGATATTTGTAATTCTTGCTGTTGGTAAGCCTAATATTTTTAATATAATAGATTCATCATAAGATGTAGAAATGCTGTAGTAGTGAATAGTTGTGAGCATTACTCAATTTATTGTTTGTACAGGCATAAATGAAGGAATACACTACGAAGAAAGTTGAAATCACTTTCCTATTATATTTTTTTATCATAGCTTTATAGAGTGGCTTAATTAACTCTTGTAATGATAGTAGAAAATGAAGAGTAATAAATAGAATGTACAATTCCTATTAGAATTACTCTTCAAACTACTATTGAATTTTTAATTTAATCATTTAATTATGAAAGAACCAGATTTTTATGTTAGACCATTCCATACACTTGATTATGATTCAAAAGTATATGATATGAAAGGAAATATTGCTTTTGAATTTATTAATGTGTCAAGAGAAGAACAAGGTAAGATATTATATAGATTAAATGCTATAAATAAAGATACAGAAGAAATACCTGATTATAATCCTATAAATTATTATCCATCAACTTCTATTATTACAAGAAATCATGGAGAAAGATTCATTATGATTAGAGGATGGAGTAATTTAACTTCAAATTATCAATTTAATACTAATAGAGCTTCTGAAATTCAAGAAAATTTAGGAAATTGGTTAGTAGAAAGATTGAGTTCTTAAATTTAAAACAAATAAATATGACTATAACATTAGCAGAATTAAGAAGAAGAAAATTACTTTCTCTTGATGAAAGAAGATATTTAAAAAGTTTAGATTATCATAAAGTATTATGTATTAATTCTGTTGGAGAGAGAATTTGCATTCATTTTTTTCATATTAATGAAATCAATAGTGTAATAAAAGAACTTGAAGAACTAATTGATAAAACACCAAATGATATTTATACTAAAACAGGTAAAACTGTTGCTTTTACATTAGCCACATTTATTAGTTTTAAATTCAAAGCTGTAAGAAATAAGAAATTATTAAAACCATTACCACATCATAAAGAATTTGAAAAATCTTTTGATAGTAAAAAAACATATTTGATTTTAGATAACCAAACAGGTTATTATAAAATAGGAAGAAGTATAAATCCTCTAAATAGAGAAAAAACTTTAAAAGCTGAACAACCAAATATTACTTTAATTTATACTTGTGATGTAGATATAGAAAATTATTTACATAAAAAATATAAACATAAAAGAATAAGAGGAGAATGGTTTAATCTAACAGAATTTGATGTAAAAGAAATTGAAGAAATTTACTTTTTGAAGAACAAAGAACCAAATATTTAAAGAAACTTCATAGTTATAGGTCTTTCACAGAGTGATGAAGTTTTGTTTCTTGTCTGCATGGCAGCGAAGAAGAACTTCGTGAGCAAAGTTATAAGAAATAAAATTAACAATCAAGTATTTTCATATCAATATAAAAATACTTATTAACAACTTTTTAAAATGGAAGAATTAGTATCATATCTAACAGCTAAATTAGCTAAAGATAAAGGATTTGATATATCAACTCAAGATAAATACCAATTTATTAATTGGGAACATCCTGAAATGGGTACAATATTAAATCAGGGAGAAAGAAGATTTGGTGGAATATCTAATTGGAATCATTCTTGTTTTCAAGATAAATATAGACAATATGTATCAGCACCTACCCAAAGCCAATTGCAAAAGTGGTTAAGAGAAGTTCATAATATTAATGTCTGGTGTTTTATTGTTGATGAAAATATATGGTTGAACAATATAGCTTCACATAATTCTCCTATTCAAGGAAAATATGAAGAAGTATTAGAAATTGGACTTCAAGAAGCACTTAAATTAGTTATAATTCCATTACCTTCTTTAGATGCTGGTAATTAACAAATCCTTACAAACATTATGAACTTTGAAACTGTAGTAATATATAGTGATGATGACATTATAGATGTCATACATGGTAAAAATTCTGAATTATTAAGAACTCTTAAAAAACATGAAACTTGGGAAACCATGATGGAAGAGCTTGATGAACATAATAAAGAACCAAAAAATATTAATGAACTTTTGTTAGAGCATGAATCTTCATTAATAAATAATCCTTATTCTATCAGAATAAAATTATTTAAAAATCAAAATTATAAACCTTAAAAATAACACAGATGAAAAATCTTAAATTTTTATTACTAACTTTAGTAAGTTTAGTAATATTCTCTTGTTCAACAGATGAAGTTGCAAGAACCTCTTCTGAAAATCAATTCAAAGTAATTGTTTCAGCAAGTATTACAACCAATAACTGTAATACAATTACAAGTCCTTATATTGTTGATACTCAATTTATATCTGACAACAATATAGAAACATTTACTAATACAGGAAGTAATCCTTCTCAAATTGATTATGAAAAAGTATTAAGTGGTAATGTTATTGGAGTTAAACTTAAATTACCAGCATTCAATAATGCTAATGCAAATTCAGGTAAAGGTATAGCTGTTCAATATGTAACAATTAAAATAATAAATGTTCAAACTGGAGAAGTAGTTTTAAATAAAACACATACTCAAACTTTCCAATTGTTTATTTGTATTGATACTATTTATGATGGTACATTGTTATATAATACTCAAACAAACACTTATACTATAACAAAAAGTGAGTGGCAATTTTAAAAAAATATTAAAATTAAATAAATAATTATGAAAGAAGTCTTAAAAGTTTTTGGAGTATTGGTAGTTATATTATCATTATCCTTTTTAATTGGATTATCAGTAAGAAGCTGTAATCAAGGTGTAAAAGCTACACACATAGATGATGCAACCATTGTTTATGAAGAATATCAAGAGATATTCAATACTTGTTCAAAATTGAATACTGATTTAGGTAATATGCAAAGTTTACCTGAAACTGATAAAATGTTTGAACAATTTAGTAAAACTCAAAGAGTTAATACTATAAAAACTCAATTAAATCATTGGGTAGAGGTTTATAATGGTAAATCTAAAATGTGGGGAAGAAGTTTATGGAAATCCAATGAACTACCATATCAATTAGATGTAAATCAATTTTCTAACTATAACAAATAAAAATTATGAAAAAGATATTTTTAATATTAGCATTAACATTTTTATTATTTTCTTGTGAACAACAAGGAAGAAATAATAAATCAGCTTTACATGAACAAGCTCAAACTGAAGTAAATCAACAACAATTGAATCAAGTTCAACCAGCTCCAAGAATTACATGGTCATTAGAAAGAGATAATCTTATTAAGAGATTCAAACTTCAGAATGATAGAACAGTAATGTTTTATATGTATATTTTTATTGAAGGAGTTCAAGACCCAATTGGATATTACCAAGTTAATAAAATTAGTTCTGTTAATTCACAATTAACTAATACTGAACAAATTATAAAAAATTCTTCTTATGAAGCTGGGTCATATTCAGTCTTACCAAGTCCTGCTGAAGATGGTAGTTATGGTACAAATGGTGATGCAGTATTTGGTTTTACACCAGAAGATATTTATATAGAACATAATATGAAATATGTTGTATCTACTGTTCCATTATCATTTAGAAATCCTGTTAATAGATTAACTATTATATCTGTTAAGGACCAAGCAAGTTTAAAAGTCTTAATGGACAAAATAAATTAAAAATATAAAAAACATAAGGTATATTACTTTATGTTTTTTTATTATATAACCCTATTTCAAAACCCTCACTTATTTGTAGCATTACAATAAAGTTTCTCTTTTAAGAGTATTGTAGTTCAAGGACATTAGAGTGTGAATATTAACCCAACATAAAATTATTAACAATGACAAAGAGAAACAGAATATTAGTAGGAAGATTAGTAGCTTCTTCTAATAAGATAAGAAACATTATGGGAAAAAGATTAGAAGTAGAAGTTAAATACATTCAAAATGGTTTAACTAATAGAATAATCTCTCAAAATGTAATTGGTGTAAGAGCAAGTCTCCACTACTAAAACATCAAATGATTTAAAGTCCAATTAATTTTGGACTTTATTTTCATAACTTTTTAAAAATTAATCTTATGATTGAAAAAATTAAAAACTTCTTTGCTCCAACCAAAGCACAAAAAACATATAGTCAAGCAGAAAAAGTTATATTTCTTATGCAACAAGAATTTGATGTTGATGAACAATCAAATATTCTAATAGAAATGAGAAATATACTTATAGCTGACAGAAAAAAACAAATAGATATTTTAACTAATGATTTAGCTAAATTAGAATCTATGTAAGAAACATTGTTGATAGAGTTGGGTTTATTAACAGAAGATGAATGAATCATGTAATCCTTTAATTAAAGTTTTGATTCATTCATTTTTCTAAAAATTAAATTTCAAGTAGAGAGAAAAAAGTTCTGGAAACTCTCAATAATATTCCAGGTCATTGACATAGCACCAATCTTCTAAATTGGCAGGACAGCTTAATTAATGTATAATAAAAACTTGAAATTTATCCTTTAAATTAGTAATGAAAAATGTCCAGGTCTGTGGGGCAATAAAAGTACATGAGGAAAATTACCACAGGAAAAACTTACAACTGTATGAAATATAGCAGATGTCCTTCATGTTTAAATTGTAAATGATAATAAATACCTTGAATTTCGGTAAGGAGTTAATTGAGAACCTCTATTTTAGGAATAGTGTATCAGTTTATTAAATATGTTACAGCTTTTATTATATTACTAATTTATCTTATAAATCTTTTGCTTTCTTCATTCAGAATTAGTGAGAATCTTATAGAGAAACTACCTGTACACAAGGCAGGTCAAAAGATTTTAAAATACCATGTCTTCATTTCAGATGATATTAATAGACATTAAATACAGAATCATCAGTTCAGCAATCTCCAGTTAGTAATTATTCAAGGAAATCAGAGAAATGTGTCAGGATTAACATTGAAATATTACAGGGTAAAGAAAGATGCATATTTCTTACTAACAAAAATACTTATATAATAAGTTTGGTTCTATTATATAAGTATTTTTTATTACATTAATAATTTTCATAATATATTCATCTGTGTATGTGAATGTGTGGAGTAAGCAGATAGGACACACACCAAACCCTAATGGTTTATGGCGGAAAAATAAATTTCCAAAATAGGGGAAAATCAATAGTTAAGATAACTTGACAGCTTGGAAAGACAAGCATTTTTTAAAAAAAGGGGTGGTCTGGTATTGATTGCTTGTGTTAAGTATTATAATTCAGCACAGAGAGATAACTGTTTAAAACTAAGGTGAAATCAAGTAATTGGAAACACAAATAATAGTGTAGTGTCTTTAGAAGATAACGCACAAGTTGAAGCAAATATGAATATGGTTTTCTCTTTAATTAGAGAAGATGTTGCAGTTGCTGCCTAAACATCAGTAGGGTTTTGTGTGTTACCCTTATAAATAAATGCTCTGGTGGATTCGTCATATTGAGAAATCAGTTTGACCCTGTTCTAACATGAAGAATTGAAAGAGATGTAACCCTGAATGGTAGTCCAGATGAGGGTTTAAGTAAAGTTCTGCTACTAAAGCTGTATAAAATTATAATATCGAAATAAGTAAGACCTGGGTTCGATTCCCAGCCACTCCACAACAAGCTGTATATCAGCAGTTTAAAGATGTAATTATATCATTTTAGAATTATGAGGGAAGTTCTCATAATCATTGGTTAAGACCTTGAAAAATAGGAATAAGAGTTCAAATCTCTTTGTAATTACATTCTTTTTAAAACTTAAAAGTTTAGAGTGCGAAATTAGACATAGTGGGAGCAACCCTACATACATAGTTGGTAGTATAATGTGGCTACAAATAATTTCTATCTAAACTTTTTTATAATATAACAAATGAATAAATCAATCCTGCCAAGCCTGTGTGAGTTAGTAATCTGAATTTCTTGTACCAAGATATATGATGAAGACAATATGCCAGTAAGTTCAGTCAATATTTATTCTCCGTTTGAGAATCATTTAGTTTTACACAAAATTAGAACAGTAAATTAAAATAAAGTTCGAGGTTAAAGCTAACCTATTAAATATGTAGATGCATAGCACAAAACATATTATGTTAAATATTCTTGTTGGTATTAAAAAATCCATAAGTTCTTTGATAGACTGATAGTAGAGCATTTTAAAATTAAGTTTTAAATTTGTTGTAAACTATTATTTCTATTATTCGGTAAAATGAGTTTTGGGGATTTCTCATTTTTTTTATCATTAATTTTATTCATTTATTTTTTAACATTTAATTTTTTACATTATGAACACAACAGTTCAAACACCAGTTGATTCTACAGTTGCAGAAGCACAAGAAAGAATCAGAAAAGAAATCTCAAAAGCAGGTTTAGAAGTTACAAGAGTATATAAAAGTGCTTGGCAAAAAGAAGGCACATTATCTGCTGAAATTAAACAGACTGTAAAAACCTTGAGTTTTTACCCAAGTAAGTCTGTAAGCAATGACATGCAAGACAACATTTTTGATATCAAAGATTTTGGTTTTAAAGAAAATGAACCTTATGAAAATGTTGAAACAAGAGTTGCTTGGATTGATGTTCCTGTAGATTCTACTATTGAATCTGTAACAGAAATATTGAAAAGTTTTCCTAATGCTACTCTTTACAGAGTTTTGTCTAACAAACCAATCTTAAATGATAGTCAAAAATATGCTATTACTGCTGGATTGACTACTATGGATGTTATTGGTAACAGACAAGTTGTTAGATACCCAGACAATCATCCTGATGCAGGAAGTTTGGTATTGGATGAAAATGGAAAATGTCAATATCGTCAAGTTTGCTTCAAAGTAAGCTCTATTGGAGATATGGACACAAGAACTGCTGAACCATTAGATGTATATCTAACAGCAGAAATTAAAAATGAATTAGAAGAAGCTGGTCAAAAAGTTCTTTAAACTAATTTATCAATTATTTACAGAAAGTGAAGATTTTTTCTTCACTTTCTGTTTTTTTACTAATGTTAAAAAATAAATTATTAATATGAAAAATTATTCAAATGGGATTAACAAGCCACCAAACAGACATTTTAAATGAATCTTTAGAAATACTTGAAACTTCTAAAAGGTTATTGATTAAAGGTTCTGCTGGAGTAGGAAAGACATTTATGGTAGATGAATTATTAAAAGTTTTATCTAAAGCTATTCCTAAATACAAATCTATTTATTGTTCTGCTCCAACAAACAAAGCTGTTTCAGTATTAGCTGGGAAAATTACAGAAAAAGAAGATGCTAAAAATTTAAGTTTAATTACTATTCATTCTGCATTGAAAATTGGTATGGTTACTGATAAAAATACAGGTATAAAAAGTTTTAAACCTTTAATTTCTAATAATCCTAAATATATGCCTTTAGTTGGTGTAGCATTACTAATTATAGATGAATCATCTATGATAGGAGAGGAAATGTTAGGTTGGATTGAAGAACATGCTACAATAAACAAAACAACTGTTATTTTTATTGGAGATGATAAACAAATAAATCCAGTAAAAGAAGAAGAAAGTCCTGTATTTTTACAAGGTTATCCAGAAGTAGAATTAACTGAAATTATCAGACAAGGAGAAGGTAATCCTATTATAACATTGAGTAGAAATATGAGTGCTATGTGGGATTTACAAGGAAGAACAGTTGATAATAAAGGTTTTGTTTATACTACAGATGAGGATAGAATTATTAATGAATTAGCTACTATAAATGGTTCTGATGAGTTAAAATATTTAGCTTGGGAAAACAAAGAAGTAGATAAAATTAATACATTAGTAAGAGAAAAAATTTATACTAATCCTGCAAAGATTGAATTAGGAGAAAGTCTTATCTTTGATGAACCTTATCAAACATATTTTACAAATCAAGAAATCAAAGTCAATACACTTGATATTGCTGATATTTCTTTCAATGTAATGATGGAAGAAAATCCTATGAAAATTAATGTAGTTGTATTAAAAACTTATATTGTTAATGGTAAACAGGTTGATGAATGGGGTGATGGAAAATTACAATGGAAAGGTGTTTTTATTATACACGAAGATGCAGAAAAACAATTAAATGCTGTATTAACTCTGTTAAAATATAGTTGTCTTAATAAGAAAATAAAATGGACATACAAAAATGCTTTTGAAGACAGATTTGCCAAAGTAAAATATAATCATGCTATTACAGTACATAAATCACAAGGAAGTACATATAAACAAGCAATTCTTAATGTTGGAAATATTAATCGCAATCCAAGTCAAAAAGAGAAAACAAGATTATTTTATACAGGTATCACAAGAGCAAGTGATTTATTAATTTTATACAATGTTTAAAAATGAGTAGTAATCGAAAAACTTATAGTTTAGAAGGTAAGATAATTGCAGTAACAAATGCAATTCAGATAGAGAGAAGAGATGGTAATCCATTTAACAAAAGGACAATTGGTGTAGAAACTAATGAAAAACAAATAGTATTTTTTGAATCACGAATTGATTTAGATACTCAATGGAAAATAGGAGAAAAGGTTTCTGTTCAATATTACTTTGCTGGTTCAATCAAAGGAGAAAAAGTATATAATAATATTATTGCTTCTAAAATTATTCCTAATGAGTAATAAATTGAGTTCCGAAGAATTAAGTGATATAATGATTGAAAGTCTTGTGTTAGCAACTATGTTAATTGAAAGATTTCAAATTATGGAAGAGAATAAACTTTTAGCATTGAAAGCAAAACAAAGTGTAAAAGGTTCTATTCCTCATTTAGAAAATTATGTAAATAAAGTATTTGCTGTAAAATCAGAAGATGCTGAACACATGAAAAAGGGAGCTACTTATGTAATGGAAATAATAAATAGAGTTGATAGAAGTCTAAAAACTACTAATTTAACAACCATTTCAGATAGAAAAACCTACCTACAAGAGTTTATAAATGATACAGCTTTATTTCCTGCTCAAAAAAAGGATTTATATGAGAAAATTAGAGATTCAGGAATTATAGAATATTAAAATTATGGCTGTAAAACAATTCACCTATCTTATTGGTTATCTTGGATTGATACCTCAATATCATACTATATATACTCCAGAGTTTTATAGATTTGAAAAAGAAAAAATACATCCTAAACACAAACAACCATTACCTCAACAAAATCTAATGTTGTCTAATAGAAGAAGATTTTTTAAAATTCATAAACCTTCTAAACAAGACAAATCATATAAAGGTACTGGTAAAAATTATAAATAATTATGAATCAACAATCTACATGGATATATGATGAAGAATCATATCCTAATTTATTTCTACTATCTGCTAAAAATCCTTTTACAAAGGAAAGAAAGAAATTTCAAATCAGTTGTTTAGCAGATGAAAGAGGTGATTTAGCAAAATGGTTATTGAATGATGTAGAAAATATGATTGGATTTAATAATTTATTCTATGATTATCCTGTTTTACATCATCTTATTACTAAATGTATGAATATGTCAGCACAAGATGCTTGTCTTTCTATATTTAAGTTTGGTGATAAAAAAATTAAAACACAAGGTAGTGGATTCAGTAAAGCAACTACTCCATTAAGAAAGCAAATTGACTTATTCAAAATTAATCATTTTGATAATAAGGCAAAAATGACTTCTTTAAAACTTTTACAATTTAACTTGAGATTGAATAATATACAAGAGTTACCATATCCTGTAGGAACATATTTAACAAGAGAAGAAATTTACAAAGTTATTGAGTATTGTGATAATGATGTTGATGCTACAGAATTAACCTTTTTCAAAACTCTACCTGGAATTGAATTAAGAGAGGTACTTTCACCTAAATATAACATTGATTTTACAAACTTCAATGATGTTAAAATAGGAGAACATATTTTTATTAGTAAGATTATCCAGAAAGCAGGGGAACATCTTGTTTATACAGAGTTTGAAACTCAATCAGGAGGAATCAGAAAACTACCAAGAAATACTATTCGAGAAACAATAAATATTGGAGATACTATTCTCCCTTTTATTGTGTTCAGAGAAGAACCATTTCAAAAAATTCTTAATTGGTTTAAAAGTAAAACTATCAAAGAATTAAATGGAGTATTTAGTAAAATTCCTTTTGATGATTTGAAATCATTAGAACCCTATTATTTTGTTCATAAAACTGTTGGGAAGCAGAAAAATTTGAATATTGTATATAAAGGTTTTCAATATGATTTTGGAGTTGGAGGTATTCATGGTTCAATTGATGCAGGTTGTTATACACCAGCAGAAGATGAATTGATTGTTGATATAGATGTAGCTGGATATTATCCAAGTATGTCTGAAAAATTCAATTTTGAACCTGAACATCTTAAAGGTGTTTATGCCGAAGTACATAAAGAAATTAAAGAAGAACGAAAACTATATCCAAAGAAAACTCCTGAAAACACATCAATGAAATTAGCAGGGAATGGTTCTTATGGTAAGGGAGGTAGTGAATTTAGTCCTTTATGTGATAAGCAATATGTAGTACAAACTTGTGTAAATGGTCAATTACTTTTATGTATGTTAGCTGAAACATTGACAATAGAATTATCTTTCTATGAAATGTTACAGATTAATACTGATGGTTTGACTATGAAGATTAAGAAAAAAGATTTAGAATTGTTCAGATTAATCTGTAAGAGATGGGAATCTTTAACAGGTTTAATTTTAGAAGAAGCATTTTATTCTAAAATGGTAATAAGTAATGTAAATAATTATCTTGCAATTTATGACTATGGTGGTGTCAAAAGGAAAGGTACTTATGAATATGAACTTGAATTACATAAGAACTTTTCTATGTTAGTGATTCCAAAAGCTCTTGAAGCCTATTTTGTTCATGGAATAGATGTTCAAACTTTTATTTACAATCATACAGATTTATATGACTTTTTTAAAAGAACTAAAGTTAATAAAACTGATAGACTTTTGAGTGTAGTATATGATGAAGATGGTAATTCAATATCTGATAACGAGATTCAGAGAATTACAAGATATTTAATAACAGGGGAAGTAGTATATACTAAAGAAACTAAAAAATATCATAATGTAGGTCAAGGTATATCACTAATAAAACAAATGCCCCCTATAGAACCTAAAGATAGTAAGAAATTGAGAGATGCTTATTCTTTTGCTACTGTTGAACAAGGTTATGAGGGGAGTTTTGAAGATTTTAAACAACTGGTGAAAAAAGTAAGACATAATAATTATGAAGCTGGTTTTCTTTGTACTGTTATCAATCAAATGATTACAGATGAAGAAATAAAGAAAATTATTTATTATCCTTATTACATAGCAGAAGTTTATAAAATCATTAATGTTATTGAGAAAAATAATGGGATTTAATTTTGAATTACTTGGTCCAATTGTTGTATTTGATGCTAAATCATTGAGTATGATAATTAGTGAATTGTATGATATAGAAGTATATCCTTTACAAATCATTTCTGATAAAACACATTCAATATTTCAAAATATGAATTTACCTGATAATCTTAAAGCAGAAATTATAATCTTACCTTTTAGGTATAAAAAAAAGTTTTTAACATGAAAGAAGTTTTAAAAAAGTTAAATTTGCTACTTAAAAAACACAATTCTATTTTAGATTGTGTAGATGATGTTTTAGCATTAAGAGAAGCATTAACAACAGAAGAAGATGTAACAATCTTTGTTAATAAAGTCAGAGCTATTGTACAAAAAGAAGCTACTCAAGCAGTTATAAATGCAGGAGGGAGAGGTCTTGTGGCTATGGCTACTGGTAGTGGAAAAAGTAAAGTTGCTATTGATTTGTTAAAGCATTACAATCCTCAAGGTTCTAAATATGACAATGTTTTAGTTGTACCAACAGAGAAATTAAGAGATGAAAATTGGAAAGAAGAATTTAGTAAATGGAAAGGATTATCTCTATATGATAAAACTGAAAAACTTTGTTATGCTTCTGGTTCTAAAATTGAAGATTTTGATTTTAATACTTGTGTTCTTGATGAGTGTCATAATATGACTGAATTAGCATCTGAATTGTTTAGTAACAATCATATTGAAAATGTTATAGCTTTAACAGCTACTGTACCAAATGATGAAGAAAAATTACTTATTTTTCAAAGATTGGGTATTCATGTTGTTTATAGTCTAACATTAGATAATGCTGTTAAGTTAGGATTTGTTGCTCCATACAAGATTACTGTTGTTCATACAAAATTAGACAATGTTATTAAAAATGTTCAATCTGGTAGTAAAGATAAACCATTCTTTCAGACAGAGTTAGCTAAATATAACTATTTATCTACTTTATGTCTTACAAGACCTGGACAAATTTCTACTTTTAACAGAATGAGATTTATTTATAATCTTGAAAGTAAATTCATTGCTGCTCAATATATTCTAAATAATCATATTAATAAAGAGGACAGAACTCTGATATTTTGTGGTAGTATAGAAAAAGCAGAGAAAATTTGTAAAGAAACTTTCCACTCTAAATCAGGAGATACTTTTTATAATGCTTTTAAAAAAGATGAAATTAAAAAATTATCTTGTGTGAAAGCTATCAATGAAGGTCATAATTTTATTGGATTAGATGGAGGATTAATTCTTCAACTTAATTCAAAAGAAAAAGATTTGATTCAAAGAATAGGAAGATTGATTAGATTTAGACCTGGACATGAAGCTCATATTTGGATAATTGTCTGTGATGAAACACAAGATGAGGTATGGTCTAATACAGCATTAGCTAATTTTGACCAATCTAAAATAGAGCATATTAGTTATGAATCTTTAAAACAAAAAAGTAATGAATGTAAGATTGTATAAAGATGGGAAACTCAATAAGATTACTACATTAAAAAGAAATGCTATTTTATCTAAAACAGATAATCCTGGTGCTATGTTTACCAGAGAACAGATTACTGTAATTAATGATGAAAATAGGACTTTTTCTTATGAAGAAACTGTTGAGATAGAATTATTAATCCAAAAAGAAAAACAATTATGCTAATAAATCCAGAAATAAATGTTGTACTGAAAACCTTTGGTATTCCTGTAAATGATGGGATAGCTTATTTGTTATCTATTTATTATGATGTAAAACCTTCTTATACTCCTTTAGCTTTAGTAGAAAAAATGAATAGAACAAGAATATTAGTATTAGATGAAAAATCTAAAACTCTTGATTGGAATGTTCCTTTGTTTGAAGAACAAGTTACTGGTTTTGAATGGGTTAAAGATTGGATGGAAGAATTTAGTAATATTAATAAGGACAGAAAAGGAACTTATCGAAATGTTGCTGCAAGAATGAAAACCTTCTTTATCAATAATCCAGCAATTAGACAAGATGAAGTAATGGAAGCTACTAAAATGTATTTAAGAACAGTTACACAACCTATGTATTTAAAGACTTCTCATAAATTTATTTATGAAGGTCAAGGTGCTGAAAAAGTATCACATTTATTAGAATGGGTAAATAGATACAAAGAGATGACTGTTTCTGAAAATGGTAGAAGTGGTTCAAATAATACAATGATGTAATGAATCTTATTGAAGCATATAAAAAAGGACAAGAAGGAGCAAATAAAGGTCTTCCTATGGGAGAAGGTTTAGAAAACATTTCTGCTGCTATTAATGATTTACAAAGAGCAATGATTTATGTTGTTGCTGGTGCAGCTAAAGGTGGAAAATCAACACTTGTTGATGCTGGTTTTGTTATAGGTCCTTGTTTATTTGTTATTAATAATAATTTCAAATATTTGAAACTCTTGAGTGATGGTTTTACAAAAGAACAAATAAAATCTATTCATAATATTTCTCATATAGATTTAGAAATAATCTATTATTCTTATGAAATAGACAGGATTAGTAAAGAGTTTGATTTTGTTGCTCATTTCTTAAACTATGATTTTGGTATTCAGAATATTAGTTTGGATGAAGGTGTTTTGTATGAAGGAAAAAATATCATTGAATTATCTTCTAATTATTTAAGAGGTATTTTATCTGATGATAATGGTAAGATGATTAAAGTCAAACCTGCTATTTTTGAAGCAATTAAAACTGTTTATGAAAATAGAATAATTCCTTTATTTGGAGAATATGATGTCAAAGGAGACCTTATAAAAAAAGGTATAATTAGTTTTTTTGAAAATAAAGACAATCCTACAGGTATCAGAAACTATCTAATAAAACATGCTGAATTAAATGGTAAAATTACATATAGTAAGTTTACAGGAGCTGATGGTAAAATTCATAAAAGAATTATGAAATATGAACCAAATAATCCTGAAAAATATACTTTTATTATTACTGACCATTTAAGAAAACTTATTCCTGAAAGAGGATTTACTGCAAAACAAACTGTTGATAAATTTTCAGAATATGCTGTAGAAATGAAAATTTCTTTTAAGTATAGTTTTGTTCATATTATACATCTAAATAGGTCTATGACAGACACTAATAGAATTAAACAGCAGGATGATATGTTATATCCAAATTCAGATGATGTCAAAGAAACAGGTAATTTAGCAGAAGATTGTGATGTTATGCTTACAATTTTTAATCCAAATGATGATAGATATAATCTAACAAAACATTTTGGAAAAATGATTAAGGACAGAGCAAACAATTTACTATATCCTTATATGAGAAGTATTCATCTTGTAGAAAGTAGGCATACTATCTATCCTAAACATTTTAGAGTAGATATGTTAGGAGGAATTAAGAAATTTAAACAATTAATAATTAAATAAATATGTCAGATACAAAAATAAGAACAATTTGTGTTGATACTCTTACTGGTATTCAGAATGAAGAATACATGAGAGATAAAAAAAAAGCTGGGCATGACAAGTGGAAAGATTATGGAATGGACATCTATACTTTCATTGGAGACCTACAAAGAAGAGGATTTGAATTAATCTTAATTCTTGGTGAACCTGGTACAGGAAAATCTTCTGGTATGAGAACTTTATTACCTGATACTAATATTTGGTATAATGCTGATAACAAGAATCCTGTATGGGAAGGTGGTAACAAAGAATATGGTAAGAAAGCTAACCCAAGAGATAGATTTCATGTTATTCCGAGTAGTTACAAAGAAATCATTAACCATATTGATGCTGGTTTAGCTAACAATGGATTTGAACAAGAAAGATATGCTTTTATTACAGGACATATTGAAACTTTCAAATCTGGAAATGAAACAATGCAAAGGTTAAAAGTTCTTGGTAACATGGCTACTAAAATGCAGTTAGAAGGTAAACTTGAATCTGTATTTTATAGTATGGTTGAAAAATCAACAGAAGGTTTGAGTTACATTTTAGAAACTCAAAATAATGGTTTTAATACAGCAAGAAGTCCACAGAATCTATTTGAACCAAAAATCAGTAATGATTATCAATTCATATTAGAAGCATTGATGAATTATAATTAAGAATATTATGCAAAAATTACTAATATTCTTTCTTGTAGTTAGTATTCTCTTAAATATAGGTCTCATTTTAATGTTGTTTTTATCTAAAACAGCAAAAGAAACTTCTTATGAAGAGGAAGAAAACAAAAGATTAGCTCAAGAAGCAAAAGAGCTTGAAAAAACATTTAAAAATTAAATTAGTTTATATTATGTCAGTAGAACAAGAAGTTAAAAAAGATATTACTGTATCAGCAGTATTAGCTTTATTAGATGAAGGTAAAAGCAGAGAAGAAATTGCTGCTCATTTCGGAGAAACTGTAAGTGCTATGAAAGCAACTGTATGGCAACATCCAAAATTGAAAAATCGTAAAGCAAAAAAACAATTTGCTATCAACTTAATTGATGATACAGATGGTGAAGCAAATACTACTCAAGAAGTAGCTTTTGAAGAAGAAGCTGTACAAGAAGTAATTGATACAGTTGAAGAGAATCAAGATGATGTAATTGTAGGTGAAACAGCAGAAGAAGCTGTTACTGCTCCTACAAGTGCTAATGGTACTTGGTAATTAATTAATCATTTAAAATTTTAAAATAGTTATGACTAAAAACATTTTCGCAGTTAATGATACAGATGAATCATTAAAAAGTAAAGCATCAGGTAAATTTGGTTTAAATCAAGGTTTTATCTCAAAGTTTGAATTTATTACTGATGGTGGAGCAAATAATGGTCCAGCAAATGCAGTAGATATTTGGTTCAAAGTAGATGAAAAAGAATACAGAAGAAGATTGTATGAAGATACAGGAGCTTTATTTGGTAAAAATAATACTAAAGTAAATCCTGGTGAGGCTGGATATGAAGATTTGTATTTTGATTCTATGGGTCAAAAAGTTGCTGTTATCAAACATTGTTTAAAAGCAGTAGGTGTAGTACAAACTCAAATTGATGCTGTAGTTGCAACTATCAATCCTGCTGATATTGTTGCTGGTATTAAATCTTTAGTAGGTCTTGTTCCTGCTGATTTTGCTACAAAACCTGTAGATGTATTCTTGGAATATCAATGGCAAATTTCAGAAGGTCAGGATAGAACTTATCTTCAAGTACCTAAAAATATGACTGGTGGTTATTTCACTTGTCCTGCACAAGTTGGTGTTTGGTTAGAAAAAAGAGGAGAAGATGGTTCTCTTACTTATGTAAATCAAAATGGTCAAGTACATCCTATTGATAAAGATAAAAACTTTATGGAAGGATTTAAAGCTAATCAACAAATTGAAGGTCAAGAGACAGCAAATAATACTTTAGCTCAAGCAGCTAATATGCAACCTGGAAATGGTGCTGCTCAAAAATCTACTTGGTAGAAATCATTAAACAATAAACCTCTTTTATTATATTTGCCATCTTTAAAAATATTATATGAATAAGAATGTTTTTACATCTGACAATACTGATAGAAGAGGTTTTATTAATCAAAATGTTATTCTTGAATATGTTACAGAAGAAGAGATTTTTGAATTAGTTTTTGGTTTTCAACCAGAAGAATATAGTTATGTTACTTCTCCTTTTAGAAATGATAGAAATCCAGGTTGTTGGTTTGAAAGAACTACATCTCATACTGGAAAATTAAGATTTATTGATTATGCTAATAGCAGAGTTAATAAACCTATGGATTGTTTTGATGCTGTACAGCAATACTTTAAAATTTCTAATTTCTACCTTACACTTGAATATGTGTATAACAGACTAATAAAGAATAAGAATGTAATTGCAGAAAAAAGAATCCAACATATCATACAAAGAAAAGAAGTAATAATTAATTTTGATTCAAGACCATTTTTAAAAAAAGATGGTGTATTTTGGGAAAATAGATATGGAATAACTAAAGAGAATTTGATAGAAGATAAAGTTTTTGCGATTAACAAATATCATATATCAAATTCAAAAAAAGGAGATTTCAGTAGTAGATGTTATGATATTTGCTATGGATATACAGATTTTAATAATGGTAGAAAAAAACTTTATTTTCCTTATAGAGAAGGTAAAGGTAGATTTGTTTCTACTTGTACAAAAGATGATATTGGTGGTTTAAATAAATTACCTCCTTTTGGAAATCAATTAATTATTACTAAATCATATAAGGACTGGAGAGTTCTTATAAATAATGGTAAATATGCAATATGGTTTCAGAATGAAGGTATGATACCAGATTCTACAATTTTAATTCCTATAATTAAAAGATTTAATAAAGTTATTGTATGGTTTGATAATGATACTCAAGGGATTGAGAGTTCTCAAAAAATCAGTAATTTAATCAATTCTTATTTTCCTAATAAATGTAATTCTTTGTGGCTACCAGAAAAACTAAATGTTATTGGTATATCAGACCCTTCTGATTTATTACACAGAAAAGGAAAAGAATCTTTAGAAGAGTTTTTAATCAAATTCACATGAAACCCACAGACAAAATTCATTTTTCTTGGCTTCCCTTATTAACAGGGTTGTTAAATCAAGAAGAAATGTTAAGATTAAATCAAGAAGTATTACCTACTTCTATATATTACCCAGAAAAACAGAATATTTTTAGAGTGTTTCAAAAACCTGTTTCAGAAATCAAAGTTGTTATCTTGGGTCAAGACCCATATCCTACAAAAGGAAATGCAAATGGATTAGCATTTGCTGTAAATTCTGATGTAAAAGTTCCTGTAAGTTTAAAAAATATTTATAAAGAGTTAGAAAATGAAAAATTGTTAAATCAAACATTATCTCATACTTTAAATGAATATAATACTGAATGGAAAACTTTAGAACATTGGGAACAACAAGGTGTATTTTTACTAAATACAGCTTTGACAGTTGAATCAGGAAAACCTGGAAGTCATCTTAAATATTGGGAAGATTTTACAAAGAAAGTTATTTGGTATATTGCTTCCACTAATCCATGTATATGGTTATTGTGGGGAAAGAAAGCACAAATGTTTATTTCAAATATGCCAAAAAAAACACTCTTTGATGTAAAAAATTATAGTAAAGAAACTATAAAAGATGTTCCTAATAGTCCATATATGAACTATATTTTAAGAGCAGCACATCCAGCAGCAGAAGCATATTCTTCAAATGCTGGTTTTTTTGGTTGTAATCATTTCAGTTATGTTAATACAATATTAGAGAAAAAATCTCTAAACAAAATCAATTGGTAAATTTTTAAAAAATTAAAAAAATGAGTACACAAACAAGTACAGCAAGAGTTATTACACTTTATGCTACAAAAGGAGCAAAAAAAGCAAAATTGGAAACAGAAGTTTCAACTTGGGGTGAATTAAAATCTCTGATTAAAAGTGAAGGTTATGACCTTGACAAATTACATGCTACAGAAAACATTAACAAAACAGACCTTGTTAATGATGCAGCAGTATTACCAGCAGGTGATTTTACTGTTTTTATGAGACCTAAACAAGTTAAATCTGGTGGTAGAGGAGATGGTTTATCTTATAAAGATATTAAAGCTGTTATCAAAGATGATTTTACTTCTTTTAAAGAAGCAGCAGATGCTCACTATAATCAAGAAAAAAACTATACTACAAAAGGTACTGAAATCTTGAGAGAGTTATTAAACACTTTTGTTGCTCCTTCTGGTGCTGCAAAAGCAGATGTTAAAGAAGAAGTTGCTCCTGTAGCTACTGAAACTACTACAGTAACAGAAACTCCTTCTACTCCTGTAAGAACTATTACAAATGCTGATAGAGTTGAACAAGTTGAAACTTTATTAAAAGAAATTTGTGATAATACAGAAAATGAAGATGTTTCTGATAGAGCAAATGAAATTCTTGATGATTATTTACCTGGTTTAAAAGAAGAAGTTGAAAATGATGATACTGCTACTGTAACAACTGTTGCAGATGTAGTAGCTTCTGTTGCTGCTTCAAAAGATAATGAATCTCCTGAAGATGAAGGTAGAAGAATTGCAAGAGAAAAAGCTGAAAAAGAAGAGCAAGAAAAAATTGCTACTGAAAAAGCTGAAAAAGAAGAACAAAAAAGACTTGAAAAAGAAGAAGATGACAGATTAGCTGCTGAAGCTAAAATGTTTGGATAATCTTTTCATTTCTATAACAAAAAGCTCTTTACATAAGTAAAGAGCTTTTTTAATTACTTCAAAAAATGGATTTAAAAATTAATAAATCATCTAATAAGTTTCAAAACTATATTAGTTCAGCAAGAATATCAGGATTAACCAGAAATAGAAATTGGTTAAAAAAGATGATTGATAAAGGTAAAATATGCTATATTAGTTCAAATGATAGACCTGAAATTCTGCATAAAAGAAACTATGCTATTTTTACAGAACAACTTTTTGAATTAATTACTGTTTTTGAAAGAAAGTTTGTAGATAAGTGGGATATTCATCTAAATAATAGAAGAATAAGTGATAAAAATTACTATGAAATAAGTTTTATTTTTCATTATCCTAAATTAGAAATTACAAATAGTAGTGAACAATCAAGAAATCTATTAGATTTAGTAGTTGTATTACCTGTTACTTTTAGTGTTGATAATAATTGTATTTATACTAAAAGAGTACAAGGTACAAGATTAACATTAGTACAGGATGAATGGAATAGAGGATATATGCATAGTCATCTACCTGGTATATCAAAAATTACTGGTTTTAGTGAATGTTTAACTACAAATAACTTTTGTATTGGTTCAGAAGATTTATCAGAATTAGATATTGAATTATCTGCTGAATTTGATTCAGATAAATTTGAATTAATGCTTTATACTATTGATTCTCTTGTTGCTTGGGAAAGTTTAGAAGGAGGTCCTCATTTTAGAATAGGAGAAATAACAGTAGAATATGCAGCTATAAGAGTTACTACTCAAACATCTGATATTATAGGTATTTATAGAGAATTTCAAAATTATGAATTATCTGTTTCACAAAAACTACCTTTTAATTTTGTATATATGGATAATATATATAAAATTAAAAAAGATTCTGTTTTTACAGAATATTTAAGAGAAGCATTTTTATCTAATGAAAATCTTAAAGATTATATTGTAAAAGTTGTTTGCAAAAAAGGAAGTGATGGTGAATTTTACACATATCCTGAAATAGGACAAATGATTTCTGGTCCACAATTAATCACAAATAGAATAAAAGAACAAGGTTCTGGTGAAATGCCTTTCCTATATATTCAAGGTAAGAAATTATCTTTCAATATATTACCTATTGAACAAATAACAACAATTGATATTTCCGAATATGGAATTTATCCTAATTTTTTAGATTATGTCTGTAAACAACTCGAATCCGAAATTTACAAAGCCTGTGTTAGAGGTAGCGGAATTAACTACATTGAAACTTCCAGTAATTATGTCAGAAGAGATTCTGAACAAAATCAAGTACCTTTGTAAAAATATAAACAAAGATGAATGGTCTGGTGCTTTATTCTACTCTATTGAAGGTAGTATTAAAGACCCACTAACATTCAAAATAAAACTGGAAGATATTTTACCATTAGATAAAGGAACATCAGCTTATACAGAATATGAGCTTGATGATAGATACCTTGATTATCTAATGGAAGATGAAAAAAGAATGGATTGGTATGTAGGTCATATTCATAGTCATAATACTATGGCTGTGTTTTTCTCTGGTACTGATATGGCTGAATTAAATGATAATTCTCCATCACACAACTTTTATTTATCATTAATTGTTAATAATTATATGGATTTTATGGCTAAAGTTGCTTTTGTAGCAAGTTTAGAACAAGAAATTAAAGAAATTCCATATTTAGCAAATGATGAAGATGGAACTAAATACATAATTGATAGACCAAATATTACTTTGAAAAAAGATAAAATGTTTGTCTATGATTGTGAAATTATTTCTCCATTTGAACAAGTAATTGTGGAAGAGGGATTTGATAATAGAGTTAAGGAAATTATGAAACCTAAACCTATTAAACAATTTACTCCTCACACATATCCTGCTGTTAATACAGCATTTAGTAATGGTAAATGGATTAATGGTAAATTTGTTCCTAATACTCCTACTGCTATTCCAGTAGTAAATAATTTAGAAAATGCTAAATTAGCTAACAAAATCAAGCATTATAAAATAGATGAAAGTAAATTATCAAAAAGAGGTAAAAAAATAAAAGATATTGCTTCTATGATTGATTTTAGAACTTTTGATGATTTATCAGAAATTGATGAATTAAGTCCAATTGATACATTCTTGGTAGAGTTAATGAAATTTACTACTCCTATTGAACCTGATGAAAATCTTGAAGATGCTTTAGTTTTATTAGAAGATTTAGAAGTACATGCTTATCAAATTGCTTCCTCTGTTATTGAAAATTACACATTTTTGTATGACAAACATTTTCCTGATTCTACTGATGAAGAATTTATTGAAGATACATATACTGTAATTGATTTATTAGAAGACGAAGTTATGCAATTTCCATTTATTAATGTAACAATTGAAGCTATTAAAGCTATGATTGTAGAATTTGAGAAAAATGACACAACAGTATAATAGATTTAAAGATGCCCCTTGGTTTCCAAAAGAAAATGAAACTGTAATGGTAGGTGGAGCAGGAGGAATTTCCTCTTGGCTCACATTATTTCTTGCAAGAGCAGGATTTAAACCAATTGTATATGACTTTGATATTATTGAAGAACATAATACAGGAGGTCAATTATTTAGACTTTCAGATGTAGGGAAACATAAAGTTTCTGCCTTATCTGAAATTATTAAGGAATTTGCTAATGATTCAATGTCAGGATTTAACAATAGAATAGATGAAAACTCTCCAACTCACTATTTTATGTTTTCTGGTTTTGACAATATGTTAGCAAGAAAAAATATGTTTGAAAACTGGAAAAGAAGTATTGAAAATTGTGCAGTAACACCTATTTTAATTGATGGTAGATTAGAAATGGAACAATTGCAAATTTTCTGTGTAACTCCAGACAGAATTGCAGATTATGAAAAAACATTATTTACTGATGAAGAAGTTGAAGATGCACCTTGCACAATGAAACAAACTTCACATGCAGCAGCTATGATAGCTACTTTAATGACTGCTTTTTTCACTAATCACATGACAAACATATATGAAAGAGAAGTTGTGAGAGATGTTCCCTTTTATCACGAGTTCTTTATTCCTTTAGCTTTAACCACTAATAAGTTTTAAATATGTTACAATTAACTGAAACTTATAGTAGTGAGTTCTCTGGTAATGAGTTTAAAATTGGTTCATCAGCTACTTCTTATTTTATACCTATAATTAATTGTCATAGAGAAGGTTCTCGACATCAAAGAATTTATGAAGGAGACTTTATAATTTATAATAGACCAGCATTAAATAAAAATTCACCAAAAAAATTTAATTTAAGAGATTTTCTTGGAATGATAAATGAATCTGTTGGTTTATATCCTTTTAATTTAGGTGTAGGAGAAGAAAAGATAATAATTCATGTAGCAAAAGGTTATATAGTTAATGAAAAAGATGAACTTCTTATGGTATTGACTACTAAACCTGATAGATTAAGTTTACATTATCAATCAAGGTATTCAAATGTTTCAATTCCTAAAGAAAATGCTAAACATTTAACTTTATTAATTTCTACTGAATTACTAACTAATCCTGTATATTCAAATTTCTATAAAAAATTAGAAAAAGAATATATTTTAGATGCTTACAAAGCTGAAATTCCAGTAGTATTTACCACAACTTCTAAAATTGAAAAATTAACTTATTCTAATGAGTTTGAATTGAAATTCAATACTGTAGATGAATTACAAAATCATTTAAGAGATAATGTAGGTAATATTATGTTTAAAAGTAATGAACAATTCAAAACTTTTAATCCTGGAATAGGTAGTAAAATTGAGGATAGACAAAGAAAATTTGTTCCTATTAAAACTGATGAGGTTATATGGGAAGAAGAAATTCCTAAAATGGAAGGTATTGTAGCTCAAATGAGAAGAAGAGGTGCTATTGACCCTATTAATCCTATTAGTGCTGATTATCTTAATTCTATTAATATAGAAGAATCAAGAAGATTGATAAATGAGAATTTAATTAATCCTTCTACTCTTCTGAATAGTTTTACTGATTCTTATAATGAATATCCAGTAACTCCAGCAGAAGCATTTGTTAATAGTGTTTTAGGAAATGAACCTTTAGATGAACCAACTACAAGAAGAAGAACTGTAATCAATTTAATTGATGATACAGAAGAGCCACAAGTTGAAGATTTACCCTTCTAATTTGTAACATAAAGTTTTTAATTGTTTAATTAAATTAAAAACCTTAATGGGAATAGGAAAGACAAATAAAAGAAAAGGAAGTAATGCAGAAAGATTATATGCCATAAAATTTAGAGATTTAGGTTTTAATTTTTGTGAAACTTCTCGTTTTGTCAGCAAAAAACATGATAATGCAAAGATAGATTTAATGTATATTCCATTTAATTTGCAAATCAAAGCTGGTAAACAAAAAAACATGAATGTAGGTAAAGAGTTGTTTGCTATGTATAGCTGTATTCAAGCAATGTTCCCAAAAGAAGATGAAGTTTTTAAGAAACCTTTATTGTTAGTTCACTACGAAGAAGTAGGAAGAGGTCATAAAAGACTTCCTGAACATGAAAAGGTTTACATGTCATTACAACAATTCGATATATTTCAGACAAAAAGTCCTTTTTTAAAGTATGATACTTTGAAAGATTTTAAATTTGATATGAACTCTGAATTTAAAACTATTGTGAGTATGACATTTGAAGTTTTTAAAAATGAAATAATATTAAAACACTACATCGAAAATGGGAGTAATAATAACACCACAGAATGAAATTGATGCTTATTATGTATCAGAAAGTTTAGGGCAATCTAAATTAAAAAAAATTGCAAAAGGAGTAGATTTATTTACTTATGATGAAAACATTAGTGATAAACCTCATATTATTTTAGGTAAAGCTGTAGATACCATACTAACAGGAGAAGAAGGAGAATTTGAAAAAGCATTCTATGTTTCTTCATTAGAAAAAGCTCCTTCTGATGCTGTTGCTGGAATAATCTTGTCAGTATTTAATAGAGTAAAAGAGGATTATGATAATTTGATAAATAGTTATCCTGTAAAAGATGCTGTTGAAGTTAAAGATAATGGAGACCATATTAGTATTGAAAATGATACTTTGGAATTTCCTGAATTACAAAAATCTTTTCCTGAATTTGCTGGTTATTTACATGATTGGGAAGCATATATTCTTGATGCTTGTGCAGAAGTAAACTATCAATCAAGATGGGGAGCAGAAGCAAAAATAAAAGCTATTTGTGAACCAGGAACAGAGTATTTTCAAGATTTATCAAAATCTTTTGGTAAAACTATTATTGATTCTACTACTCATAATAAAATATTGAATATAACTTCTTCTTTGAAAACACATTGGAGAACAGCTAAATATTTTGATAGAGAATCACAATCAGAATTTGAGAATGTAACATTTATTTATCAAATGCCTATATATTTTAATTATAAAGGTGTAGAATGTAAAGCTCTATTAGATTTAGTTGTTGTAGTTAGAGATGAACAAGGTAAAATTATTAGTGTTGAAGGTATTGATTTAAAAACAATGTCTGGAAATACTGTTGATTTCTTGAGTAGTATCAAATCTTATAGATATGATATTCAAGGTGCTTGGTATTCTGCTGCATTAATTGATTATTATGCTTTACAAAATAATCTTGATGTACTAAAACCTTTCAAATTCATAGTAGAATCTACTATAAATCCTGGAAAACCACTTATTTATCAAATGTCAGAAACATTATTGAAAATAGGTAAAGAGGGAAGACCATCTTATACTGTTGTTGATACTTCATTTTCAACAAGTATTCCAGAACAATATGTTATATTGTCTAAAATTGATGGTTTTGACCAATTAATTGATTTATTTATATACCATACAGAAAAAGGATGGGAAATGGATAAAGATATTATAGAAGCTGATGAAAAAAATGAACATTTAATTGTTGATTGGAATGGTATTATAAATGTATAAATTATGCAAATAGAATTAGGAAAAATATATGTAAATAAAACTTATAAATATTTATTACCTTGTTTAAAACTGCATGGTCCAACATTTGTAGTAAAATTAAATTCTGTCTTTAATTTAGCATTTGGAATACATGACTGTCTATTAGATGGTACTGATTTTGAACAACAAAGATTGATTTATATTTTATCAGACAAGTTGTATCAACCTGCAAAATTTCAAAACTTTCTAAATTATCTTAAACATCAGGAATATTATGTTACTGATTATGCTTATGATGATATTGAAAGAGGTAGAAAACACATGGTTGTTATTAAATTTCCAGAAAGTCATAGTGATGTTTATGATAAATTCAATGAAGGTAAATACAGTAAAATGTATTGTAAAGATGAATTAGAACAATTTTTTCCAAAAGATTCGGAAGCTAAAAAAGTTTTAACTAAATCTTTAAGTATGAGAGACATATTTATCAAAAAAGTAAATGATTCATTTGGTACACTTTTGACACATAATGACTTGAAAGGAGAAGGAATAGAATATGACTTCCCTCCTGAAAAACAAAAAGAATTTTTTAATTATAAGAACCTTGAGGAGTAAAGGAAACCTCTAATCTTTATTATGAATAATAATGCAAAACTAACAAAAGCTGTACAAGAAGTTACAGGTTTGACAAAAGATGAAGCTGAAAAAAACATTCAAGCTGTATTAACTTCTTGTAAAAATCTTGCTATTGAAGATGGTAAATTAACCATTCAAGGTTATGGTACTTTCTCAAATGTTAAGAAAGCTGCAAGACAAGGTAGAAATCCTAAAACAGGAGAAACTCTTACTATTGCTGCAAGAGAAGTATTTAGTTTCAAAGGAGCTAAATAGTTTTATAAATTATAATCAAAGTGAAGTAGAAATGCTTCACTTTGATTTTTTTAAAATTATAAATTATGTGGCAATCACTATTTAAAGTAGCATTAAATCCAGAATTTACTCCAGGATTTAAAAGATTCATAAGAGAACAAGTTACACCAGCAATGCAAAATGATGATAATATTTCTGGGAAATCTGGTCAATATGAAGTAGGTTTAATACAAGAATCTATGGATGAATCTAATGAAAAATTTGATAATCAAGATTTAATGGTAATGACTGAATTACATAAAGAATCTATAGAATTTGTAGAATTATGACACAAGAGGAATTTGACAAAGTAATTGAAAACAGATTACAAAAAATCAAAGAAACATTATTAATTAAAGGTAAAGAGTATATTAGAAATAATGACCCTTTACATAATTTTAATGTAGCAGCAAGAATAAATAATGTTTCAAGAGAAAAAGCATTATGGGGATTTGCTCTAAAACATTATGTATCATTTATTGATATTCTTAATGATATTGATAATAATATTCTCCCTTCTACTGAAAAAGTAGATGAAAAAATTGGAGATTTAATTAATTATCTTATATTATGTGAAGCATCTATTAAAGACAAAATTGAAGATTATGAATCATAAAGAGGAAAAAGCAATAGAAGCTCAAAAAATAATCCATGATATTAGAAACATTGTTACATCAGATGAAAAAACAAATTTAACTGTATGTAGTGATGATTATGATTTCATTAATTTCTCTACAAGAGAAAATGGTAATATTGGAGATGAAGAACACTCTGATATTGATTATCAAGATGCAAAAAGAATTGAGAAAATTCTTCTTGATAAATATAGAGGTAAAATATCTACTGATATTGAAACTGTTGATGAATGGGTACACTTAAATGTTGAAATAAGATGACAAAAAAGTATAAATTAATCAAAGAATATCCAGGTTCACCTAAATTAGGTACTATTGTGGATAGAAGAGGTGTTTTTGTATATTTTGATATAAATAGTCCTAATGTAAATATGACTGTTTCACAAAATTATGTAGAAAATTATCCTGAATATTGGGAAGAAGTAATTGAAAAGAAAGATTATGAAATTTTATCTTTTATGTGTAATCAAAACTTTAATGAGTTAATAAAAGGCGAAATTATTACCAAGCAAGAAAATGGTCAATATAAAGGTGATAATATTTTAACTTGGGAAGGAGAAGAAGGTCTTGTTAAGATGGAACATTGGTCTATTTATTCAGTTAAAAGATTATCTGATGGAGAAGTATTCAGTTTAACTAATAGAATTACTTCTGCTTTTACTAAATATCATATAAACAGAATAAGTATCATAAAAGATATAGTCTTCATTGATGGTTTAAAAGATTTATCTGAACCTAATGGTGGTAGAATACACTATAGATTAGAAAATATCAAAAAGGTAGAGTATCTATTTACAACTGTAGATGGAGAAGAAATTTATGAAGGAGATAATTATTGTGCTGTATTTTATGATTTTAAATATTTAGAACAAGAAGCAATAGAAAATTATAAGTTAGACAATGCTACTTGGAGATTTTCAACAAAAGAAGCTGCTCAAGAATTTATTTTACTTAACAAACCTTGTTTATCTGTTAATGATGTTATGAGTGCAGGTTATGGTATATGTAATCCTCATGCTTTACTATCAATTGTAAATTCTAAAATTAATGGAAAAACAAAAAATTAATCAAATCATTGGTCAAATAGAGAAATCTATTGAAGAAATTGAACTATCTTTAAATGAAGAAGAATTTAAAGATTATTGTGATAATGCTTATACATTAATTTCATATTGGAAACAACAAATTAAAATATTGTCAATAATGGCTAAATTAACACAAGAACAAAAAGAACATTATCTGAAAAATCCAGATGAATGTCCATATTGTTATTCAGGAGATATTACAGCATACCATCCAGATTTTGATACAAATTCTTGTAGTAGAATTGTCAAATGTAATGAAGAGGATTGTGGTAAAAAATGGGTAGATGTTTATGAACTTAAAGGTATTGAGGAATTATGATAGAAGTAATTAACAGATTAAAAGCTATGAAGCAATGGTCTGACAGAATAGGTTCTGATGAAATTGGTGAAATCAATGAAATGATTGCTATACTTGAGAAAGAAGTAGCTCATAACAAGAAAACTGCAATGGAAATTTCTAAAATTTTGACTGAATGACACCAAGTATAAAACAACAAACTGTATATGATACTTGGACTACTACAGACTATAACTTACTTATTCAATCAGTAGCAGGAAGTGGTAAAACAACTACTTTGATGGGTATTTTAGAAAGATGTGAATATAGAACTTTATTTTTAGCTTTTAATAAATCAATTCAAGAAGAAATTCAAGGTAAAATTGAACAGAATGGATATGCACATGCTAAAGCTATGACTATCCATTCTTTAGGTTTACTTTCAATTAGAAATCATTATGGTTCAGGAAATGTTATTATAAATAATAACAAATCTTGGCAACTTATGAAAGATTTAGAAAGGTTTAATAAAAGATTATTTGGTTCACTTATTTGGGAAGAAAGAGCTAAAATTAGTATGACTATTATGGAAATGAATGACTTGTCAAGAGTTTTTCTTACCAATGATATGAAAGAACTTTTTGGTTTTATGAAACAGATGGACAAATTTTATTTTGAACATCCAAATCTTGAACAATTATGGAATGAATTTATTACTTTAAGAGAGCAAACTTATACTGGTAGTAAAATTGAAATTGATTTCAATGATATGATATATCTTGTTGTAAGAGAGAAGATTATGATAGCAGTTCAACCTTATTATTTAATGATTGATGAAGTTCAAGATTTAAGTTTTGCACAACATCAATTTATTCATTTGCTGGTAAATCAAGGTGATATAGAAAAATGGGTCAAAATTGGAGATAGAAGACAATCAATTTATGGATTTTCAGGTGCTTATGGTAATTCTTTTGATTTAATCAAAGAAGAACCAAATGTAATTGAATTACCATTAGATGTTTGTTATAGATGTCCTCAATTAGTTGTAGATGAAGCAAATAAAGTATATAATGTAATGGAAGGATTTAAGCAAGAACCAGGAATTGTTGATAACATTACAGATGTTTCATTAATTCAAGAAGGTTCTATGGTTATTTGTAGAAACTCTACTCCTCTTATTGATTTATACTTTCAATTATTATCATTGAATAAAAAAGTATTTATTAAAGGTGATGATATTTTAGCTTCTATAACTAAATTCTTAAAACCATATTCTTATAAAACTGTTGATGAAACTAAAAGAAAAATAGCTTCTGAATTAACAAGATTAGAAAGAATTGAAAATAAGAATGATGATGAAAGATTCAAACTTTATAGATTGAAACAAAATTATTCTAATTTTATTCTTTTAATAACTCATTTAGTTATTGGAGATAACAAAATAGAAGTTTTATTACAATCTTTAAAACAATTATTTGCTGAAACAGATGATGAATCAGTTATTACATTATGTACTATTCATAAATCTAAAGGATTAGAAGCTGATGTAGTATATATTTTAAATGAATTTTTAATTCCATCTAAATTTGCTAAATCACCAATGCAATTAGAACAGGAACAAAATTTAAAATATGTAGCAAGAACCAGAGCAAAAAAGGAACTTTATTATTTAATAATAAAATCAGAAGATGAGTAAACCAAAAGAATGTATAAATTCTAATTGTAATAAAATAATTTATGTAGAAGATTGTAATCTACATTTACCTTTACAATGTGAAGATTGTATCAATAAAAAACTTAAAGATGAGTGATATAACAACTAAAGAAAAAGTGCAAGGTATAAAAATTATATTAGGTGCATTAGAAGAAGGTTTAAAAGAATTACATGCAGAAGGTGTTGTATGTAATTTTACAATAGCTACTGATAAAAAAACAGTATCTATAAGTTCTGAAAAAGAATTTAGTATAGAATTAAAAGCAACAATAAATCAAGAACTATGATTAGAGCAGAAATAGTTGGGCATTCAAAAAGTCCACAAGGAGATGAATTAATTACAGTATTGGCAACATTTCCAAGACATATTTTAGCAGAGGTCAATACTCACAGAATGTTGAGTAAAAATACCTCATCAAGTAGAGCAATTCCATTTGATAAACTGTTAGAAATGGTACAAGAAAATCCTTTTATTCCTATTGCTTGGCAAAAAGAACATAAAGGAATGCAAGGAACTGAATATTGGGAAGGAGAACATGAAATACTTGATTTAAGAGAAAGTTGGTTAATCTCAAGAGATAGAGCTATAGAAGGAGCAAAAGATTTACATGCTAATAAAGTAACTAAACAACTTTGTAATAGATTAATAGAGCCATTTATGTGGACTACTATGTTAATTACTGGTAGTAGAGAAGGTTGGGATAATTTCTTTAGATTAAGAAACCCAGTCTATGAGATTGATTTAGATAATCTTGAAAGTTTAAAAGATTAAAATTTTGTACTTTGGGATAATTTCTTTATCTTTGTAAAAATTTATAAAAGATGAAAAAATATTATGTTTATCAACATATAAGAGAAGATAAGAATGAGATATTTTATATAGGTATTGGTACAAAATCTAAACAAGATTTAAAATGTAGTACTTATAGTAGAGCTTATTCTAAACACATAGATAATAATATTTGGCTTAAAATAATTGATAAAACTAATTGGAAATTTGAAATACTTTTTGAAGCTGATGATAGAAAAGAAGTAGAACAGATGGAAATAGATTTAATTGCTAAATATGGTAGAAAATGTGATAAAACAGGTTGTTTAGCTAACTTAACTTTAGGTGGAGAATCTAATTTAGGGTATAAACATACTCAAGAAGCTATACAAAAAATCTCTGAAAAAGCCAAAAGAAAAAGAGGTTATTCTAATATTAATTATACTCCTGAATTAAAACAAAAGTTATCTAATATTCAAAAAGAAATTGCTAACAAACCTGAAAAAATTGAATATAGAAGAAATCTTGCTAAAGACAATTCATATAGGTCTATCTCAGCTTCTTTAGAAGATTTAGAAACAGGTAATATTTGGAGTGCAAAATCCATAAAAGAGTTATCTAAAATTTGTCCAATAGCTTATCCAACTCTTATTAGAATGAAAAAACAAGACCCAAGATGTAAATTGTATAATAAATATAAATTAATAGTGTATGAAAAATAATGTTGTAGGACACCAATATGAGTTGTCTAATTTTGAAAACAAAGACCAACAAGGTCAAATTTTACAATTTATTCACAAAGAACCAAAAGAAGAAGGTTCTACTGAATTAGTTACTATTGCTGATGGTACTACAAATGAAGAAGTTTTAGAAGTATTGATTGACAGAATGAATTTCTTACAATCTAAATTTCCTTGTAGAGAAAATGCAATTGTAATCACAAAACTTGAAGAATCTTTAATGTGGCTTAATAAAAGAACACAAGATAGATTGAAAAGGAATGTAGAAGGAAAACAATTAAAGTAATGGGTAATATAAAAAGATTTTCAAGTAGAAAAGAAGTTACTGAATTTCTTTCTACTAAAGGTATAGATACTTCAAATTGGTCAGAAGAAAAGTGGCTATCTCTAAATAAAGGTCAAGCTGAAATTCACATGATGGCACTTGCTGAATGTATTTATGATGCAGTAAATGAATCTACTCCAAGACAATTAAAAGCTGGTGAATGGCATGTTCCATTTGTAGATAGTTTTGAAAGTTATTCTAATGCAAATGCTGATGATATTGATAAATTAGTAAAAGATTTTCAATTGAATGATATTAAAATTTCAGTAGCTATGGCAGCAAGAACTTCTTATACAGTAGTAGGAGAAGAAAAAGAAATCAATTATGAAAACTTAATTGGTTTGCATGATAGATTATTAACTCAAGACCCACCTCATTCAAGTCCTTTTGAACATTGTGCAAGAGCTATGAGTGATGAAGAATACTTTACTGCTGTAAAGACTGTAAAAGGATTAAACAGAGAAAAAGCAATTGTACAAAAAGATTTGGGTTGGTGTAATAATCTAAAAGGATTTATAAATTATCGTTATTTTGTAGATAATAATATAAATTTGTAGTATATTTGTAAAAATTTTAAAGGTTTTTATGAAAGTTATAGGTATTTATAAAATTACGAACTCTATAAATAATAAAATTTATATTGGCTCTTCTGTAGATATAAAAGCAAGAAAGTATTTACATCTTTCAATGTTGAAGAATAATAAACATCATTCCCCTATACTACAAAGAGTATATAATAAATATGGAAAAAATAGTTTAAAATTTGAAATAATAGAATTATGTAAAGAAATAAATTTATTAGAAAGAGAACAATATTATATTGATACCTTAAAACCTGAATATAATTGTTGTCAAATAGCAGGAAGAACAAATGGTTTGATAAGTAATAAAAGAAAACCTATTATTCAATATGATTTAGATGGTAATTTTATTCAGGTTTTTAATTGTTTACAAGATATTATGACTACATTAAGTCTTACTAATAGCTCTAAAATTACTAAAGTATGCAGATTAGAAAGAAGAAAAGCATATAATTTTGTTTGGAGATATTTAGGAGATGATTTTATTCCATTTTCTTATAGAAAAAGAAAAGGTGTAAGTATTGCAGAAATAAATGATAGAGGAGAAATAATTAAACAATGGGAAACAATTAAAGAATGTGCTGAAGAGTTAAACACTACTTCTTCATTACTTTGTAATATATTATCTACTAAAACAAGAGCTAAAACATTTAAAGGTAAAATTTTTAAAAGAATATAAACACTAAACTTAATTTAAAAACAAAAATTATGAAGGTAATTGGTAGAAGAGTTCTTGTAGAACAAACAATGACTAAAAAACAAACTAAAATTATATTAACTGGTAAATCTGCTCCAGAGGAAACATTTGATATAACTTTTAAAGTTTTACAGTTAGGAGAAGAATGTCCAGAAGGTGTTATAAATATAGGAGATGTACCTATTTTTACAAAACATGTGGATTTTCATGGAGCAAAAATTATAGAAGAAACAAAAGATGTGAAAACTGTTTTACATACTATTGTATTCTATGATGAAATTATTGGTGTAGAATAACTAAAAATTCAAAATGGAAAAAATTAAAACAATTGCTGATTATCAGCAATTAGCAAAAAGAACTTGTGTAGATTTAGAATCTTATGACAAGAATCAAAATCACATGTGGTTAGGAATTACTACAGAAGTTGGAGAAATACTTGATGTATGTAAAAAGAATTTAGCTTATTCAAAACTTGTTGATGTAGTTAATATAGGAGAAGAAATTGCTGATAAAATGTGGTATATTGCTAATAAAGCTAATCTTGAAGGATTAATTTTATTAGATGATATTACAGAAGTTGATGAGACTTTATGGTTGAATCTATGTAGTGTTTATGATGATTTTATTAAAATTCCTGAAAGAACTACTGATGTTAAAGTTAATTTTACTATTCAATTTTACAAAGATTTCTTTGGTAATCTTGATATGTTGAACACTTTTGATTTACTTACAGTAACTAAATTTCTTTCTGATTTTTGGCAATTTGATTTTTATCAATTACTTACAAATAATATTAACAAATTACAAGTAAGGTACCCTGAAAAATTTACTAATGAAGCTGCTTTAAATAGAAATTTAGAAGCTGAAAGAGTGGAATTAGAAAAATAATCTTATAGAGGAGTAGAAATACTCCTCTTTATAAATATCATATTATGCTAACAGAATTAAAAGAACAAGCTCAAGAATTATTAGATTTTGGAGATTCAAGAGAAAAAGCTAAAGGTTATGGTATGATGAAAGTCATAGAATTAGTTGAAAATGATTACTATCCAAAATCTCGAAGTATATCTTGGTCTGTAGAAGACCTTAAACATCAAGCTGAAAATTTAAAAGGTTTTAGTCCTGATTTAGATTTTGATGAGACAAAATTTGAAGAAGTTTTAGAAATGATTATTCATAAACATGATGCCAATATTGGTATTAATTGGGATGTCATTCAAATTTATTTAATGGAACATTGTAAAAAATAAAAATATGACAACACTTGAACAAATAGAATTTGAAAAAGATTTAAAAATAATGAGAAAAGTTTACATTATCATATCTATTATAGTAATTGCTATATTATTATTTAGAGGATGTGAAATGGAAAGACAAGGTGGTATATCAGTAGCATTAAATCAGAGTTTGAAAGATAGTTTAAATACTTATAAAACAAAAGATGGTTTAAATGCTGCTAAAATATCAGTATTTGAAGCAGATAAGGAAAAAGATTTCATTAGTTTAGCTACAAAAGACACAACTATACAAAAATTACAGAAACTTGTAGAAAGTAATAAATCTAAAATACATAGACAAGGTAGCATATCAATTATCAACACAGAAACAAATGTAGGTACTACAGTTGCAACAAAAGTAATAGATAGTATATTACCATCAGATTCTATAAAAAGTCCTGTATATGCTTCTAATTTCAATTTAAAAGGTTGGATAAAAGGAAGCACAATTGCTACAAAAGATAGTACCTCAATAAAACTTACTTATAAAGAAGAGTTAAATCTGATTATAGGTAAAGAAAAAACAGGTTTTCTTGGGTTAGGTAAAGGTAAAACCTTTGCTGATGTAGTATTATTAAATCCTTATAGTGAAGTAAAGCAAATGAGAGTTTATAGTACAAAAGAACCAGCAGCTAAAAGAATAACAATTGGACCAGGTGTCTATTATGGAATTGGAAATAGCTTTCAACCACAAATATTTATTGGGATTGGTGTAACTTGGAAATTAATTGCTTTTTAATTATGAGTTTACATGAAACAGTTTCTAATAAAGAAAGACCTTGTTATAAATGTATTGAATCAATTAATACTATGGTAGATTATTATGGTATGCAGCAATTAAGAGATAAGTTTAATATAGGTTGGGAATATTCTATTAGTTATGTAGAATCAAGAATTAGAAATCCAATTGAAATTAAAAAACATTTTATAATTTTAGAATGATGGAAGAAGTTATTTGGTGTTATTCTCTGAAAGACCATAATACAATCTTTATTTTTAGAAGTTTACCTCATAAAGAAATTGAAATAGATTTAAGAAATATCTTTAATTCTATAAATGAAAAAGGTATCAAATTAACTGTCAATGAAGATTTATTATTAAAATCTTTACTAACAGATTATAGTCAAACTCATAGGTGTAAAACTTGTAAATATCTATTAAAAACTCAACCAAATAAAAGAATTATGCATAAATGTGCTGTAACTGGAAAAGATGTTACTTTACAAATGAAAGCATGTAAAGAATTTAAAGAAAATTAATTATGGTAGATAATTTAAAATTAATATTACCTTTCTTAAAATTTGAATCAGCAGATGATTTTTATTATCTTCAAGTTTTACAGAGAAAGAAAGAGAACCCTCAAATCGGTAGTAATAGTAGAGTAATTAAAAATTACTATATTAATTCAGAAGAATATTTAATTAATCATTATGATGAAATTAAAAAACTATGTGAAGTTTTTAATGCAAGAGCTTCTATTAGATTAAATAAAAGGTCTTATGAAGAAGTAGGATTTAAAACTATGGTAAATGTAGCTAATACAATGTCTAATAGAGAATATCAATTTCTTAAAGCATCTTATGATAGAGCTTGTGGTTTAGGTCATAATGATGATGAAAAGAAATGGATTCTTGATATTGATGGAATAATGAACTATAATGAAATTTTTAGGATGGAGGAAATAATTGAAAAAGCAGAACCACCTCATAAAAAGATTATTGTGTATATTCCTTCTAAATCAGGTTTACATCTTATAACTAAACCATTTGATTTAAGAGAATTTACTTCTCATTATCCAGAAATTGAAGTTCATAAAGATAATCCAACTAATTTATATATTCCTTAAAATGAATACAGTAGAAAACAGAAAATCAGATTATGTTTGTGTTGAATGTGGTGTACCTTATTTAACTGATAAACAAAAAGAAGAAGGAGGTTGTACTACATTTCATAAAGGAATTTGTGGTATATGTGAAGAAGAAAAATCTATTACACATATAAGAACTTATAATTATTTACAAAAAAAAGATAAATAATTTTTTTATTAAATAAAACTTTATATATTTGCAGCATGAAAACAAATCAATCATATCAATTCAATTTTAACCATGAGAGCAATCTCAAGGAGGATGATTTGGTATAATTAATATTTATATCTTGTTTAAAAATCCTCTACTGACATAGAGGATTTTTTGTTTTGGGAGTAATTCTTTGGAGAAACCAGCTCTGTAAAAGCTCAAATAGTAGGTTCGATGCCTTCTACTCCCACAAAATAAATTGGTGATTAGCTCAATGGTAGAGCATCTGACTGTTAATCAGAAGGTTGTAGGTTCAAGTCCTACATCATCAGCAAACAGATAGTGTTCCCTGATATACGGAGTAAGCAACTGTGGATAAACTAAATAGGCTACAATTAATGGGAAAAATAGTATATCAAATTAAATCTATGGTGTAATGGTAGCACAACAGTTTTTGGAGCTGTTTGTATTGGTTCAAATCCAGTTAGATTTACAATTTGCTGCATTAGTGAAGGGGTTATCACATCACACTTTCTATGTGAGGTCAGGGGTTCAAATCCCCTATGCAGTACAAAAAATAATAAATAACCTACCCAATGGTTTTGTATGAGTGGTTGGAAGCAATACAACATAAGAATTTTGATTAATTCGGTATTTATTATTTTATAAGGGAAGATAGCATAGGTGGTCAATGCACTGGTTTGAAGAACCAGCCATTCAGGTTCAACTCCTGGTCTTCCCACTAAACTACAAGATTTAGGATAGGTAGGAATCCTATAATTAAAAGATGTTCACCCTAATGAGTAGTTTTTTACACAATATAAATGCACACATTTTCCATTTTACTATATTTTCGGAAAATGTGTGCATTTTTTATTACCTCACTTTTACTTTTTTTTATTCTTCATCTACAGATTTATTTTGCTCTTCATCATAATTATCTCTGTCTATTTTAAATTCATCTCCAAGTTCTTCTTTAATTTCTTTATCAATTACATCTTGTTCTACTTCTGGTAATTCATCATATTCTACATTATTTTCTGTTTCATATTCTTCAAGAAGTTCTTGTATTTTTAATTGTTTTTCTTCTTTCAATTCTTTCTTATCATCTTTAAAGTCAGAATTAAATATACCATCTAATCCTTCTGATTTATCCCATTCAGTAAGCATAGAATTTTCAAATCCAAATCTATAAGTATCATGTCCTAAATCTCTAAATAAAGCAGGTACAAACATTGATGCTGCTGCATTTCTTAATTTATTTTGTCCTTGTCTTGGTCCTTTTTGAATTTCTTCTGTAGGACTACATAAAGCAACACCTAACTTTATTATACTTTTTAATTGTCCTTCAATACCACCTTCTGAACCAGCTTTCCATAAAGCAGCAGGGTCTGTACCAAATGAAGATTCATTAAATGTACCAGTAATCATATTTTCAAGAAAATTATAAGTATGATTTCCTTCTGCTCTTCTTAATTTTTGAGCTTCATATTTAGCTCTTTGTTCTGTACCTTCTTCTCCTTTTGGTTCATCATCTTCATTATCTTTAAGAAATGCTTGAATAGCAATCTTAACTAACATAAGTATAGCTAAATGTTGCATATTTCTACCCATTGCTCTTAAATCTTTCTTTTCTTGGTCAGTAAGATTATGTTCAGATTTAAACTCAACAGGTTTTATAAGTTCTTTACCAAATATAGTATTTATAGGCATTTCAGCTAAAGCAACAGGATTAATCATTTTTAACCAATACATTGCTTGTTGTACTATAGCAATAGGTTCAGTATTATTAACTAATGTTGTGTTTCTATTTTTATGTGCTATATATTTTGTATAACCAAATCCAAATCCTAAAGAAGCAACAAAACCAGCAATCAAAATAGGTGAAGCTGTTACCATTCCTAATGCTCCTGTAGTTGCTAACATTAAACCAGCAGCAACAGAAGTTTTCTTATTAAGTAAACTTGATAACATAAAACCTGTTTCAATTTCTCCAGTAAGAACATTTTTTTGTTGATATTTCCATCTTGCTCCTATGTATTCTGGAATCCAAGTTTTAAAAGTCATTAATGGTCTTGTAAATAAGCTACCTTTAATTCTTGTAACACCTTCTTTAGTATAATCTCCATTCATACTATTATTCATAGCTCTAACATTTAACTTCCAATCAGAAATATTTTTTGAAGTCATAGTAATTAAATGTTCTCTATTTGTTGGAGTATCAAATTCAGGTTTTAATTCTAAAACACCATTGTTATTAACATAAGGTATAAAATCACTACCATTAAATAAAGGATATTTAGCAGGATTTCCATTAGCATCTTTTTCAGTAGCATGTTCTATTTCAACATCCATAGCCATAGCTAATATACCTTTAGCTTGATTTCGATATTCTACTTTTTCTGTAATAAACATAGGTTGCATCCAACCAGCTCTATTTTTTATTTCAGCTTCTGCTTTCTGTAATTCATTAGTTCCTGTTTCAACAATACCTAATTTCTCTATAAATAATTTAGCTGTTTCCCATTTTTGTTTATAGGTAGGATTAACATGTCTTATTGAACCTAAATCAACAAAATGTTGAACAGGATAAATATTACCTCTTTGCCAGAATACTCCATCTCTATTTAATGTAGTAATAAAACCTTGTTTATAGTTATTTACTCCAGCAAGTAAATTATATCCTAAACCTACTTTTACTCTTAATTTATTTACTATATTATCAAATAAAGCACTAATCATATAGTCTTTACCAAGTAATTCAATTCTTTGGTGTAAAGCAGCTTTTTCAATATTTAATTGTTCAACTTTTTTAGGAGAAGTAGTTTGAGAAATTTCATTTTCTAACTGTTTTATTCTCTCAATAGCTGAATCATAGATACCTTTTTCTTCTTTATTGAAATTCTTATAAAATATTTTACCTACAACAGGAGCATTAAAATGTTCTTTGTTTAATGAGGTTCTTAATATTGTACTAATATTATTTACTCCTCCTGGATGGTCTTTTTGATTTTTATTAAGAATTACTTTTTCATAGAAGAAATCTTGTCTTTTTAGTTCATTTTCTCTTACATCATCTTTTTTTTGATGCCAACCATTATCTTTTGTCAAAATGTCAGCACTTTTCATTCTATAAATGTTTGTCTCATTTTTTGATGCTGCTCTTGCTTTATGGTCTGCTGATAACTCTAACAATCCTTTTATTACTGCTGGTAAATTCAAAGATTGTTGTTCCATATTCTTTATTTTAGAAAATATTTTCAAATCTCCTGCTCCAAATATACCATTTGTAGAATCTAAATTATCTAAAAATTCAGTAGCATTTTGCATACCTGTAACAGCAAGTATTTTATCTTGTTGTTCTAAAGATAAGGAGTTCCAATGTATTACTGTGTTATCCATCAAGGTTTTACCTAAAATATTAGATACATCAGTTTTTAATAAAGCAAAATCTTTACTTACCTCACTTTCTATTGTTTTTATTTGATGTGCAAGTTGAACATATTCTGATTCATTATGTTTATAATTCTTTGCACTAATTATACTTTTAAATAAACCAAGTAAATTAGTGTATTTACTAAATGCTTCTTTCAACTGTGTTTTAAATGATTTATCTAATACTTGTTTAGTTATACCTTCTTTAAAACTCAATATAGAATTGTGTTTTACTTTTAAATCTGAATCTACAAGATTTTCATTTATTAGTTCTACACCTTGTTTCATTCTTTTCCAGAAATCATACATAATTGGATTGTTCTCAATGTCTTTAAAATTTTCATCAAAAAATCCTGTATCTATTCCTAAATTATTTTGTACTTTAGGAATATAACCATTAAATTTTATATAAGAAGGTTTTGCATCTTTTTGAGTACCATAATTAAGTTCTACCATACCAGATTGACCAGCATAAAAAGAATCAAGGAAGGCAAGAGGACTGATTCTTTGTAATGAATTTTCTATACTTTCTTTTGCTACTGCTGATAATTGAGATTGGTCATTTACATTTTCATCTGCCAATTTGGCTTGTATAATTAAACCTGCTTCATTTAGATACTTATCTAATAAGTTTCTTTGATTTTCCACAGCTTTTTCATATTCTTCTTGTCCTATTTTTGCTATAATTTCTTGTTTATAATTATCAGCTTCTTGAGTTGTTCCTCTTTTAAAACTATCATAAATAGGGTCATCAAAAATATCATGTAATAAAGTAAAGTTTAGAAATTCTACCTTATCATTCAAATCATTGAATTTATTTTTTAATAATCTTTCTACTTCTGCCCAATCTTTTTGACTTCTTGCTTGATACAAATCTTCTTGATATTTTTTTTGAAGATTATGTATAGTATTCTCATAAGTTTTTGAAAACTTACTAATTAGCTCTGGTTCAGCAATTTTATCTTTTCTATATAACCAGTTGTAATCAAATACTGTTTTTTTTCTAAATGTAAAGAATTTACCTTGTCTTTTTAATTCTTCTTCAATAGCAGGAAGACCATTATTAATACTTTCAATAATAGGTTGAATTTTATTATTTTGAGTTTGTTTTTCTCTCTTATATTCTAATGTAATCAATTGGTCAATAATATTATTTTCTGATAATAAATTAGTACCTTGAGTAAAGAAATAAGATTCAACTTTGTTTATATCTTGTAATTTATTTAATAATTCCTCTTTAATTTCTTCCAAAGTTAAACCAGGATATAATTTAGATAAATTATCTTCATTCTTTTCTAATAATTGTAAGAATATATTATCTACTGTTTCATCAATATTGTTTTTAGTTTTCTCTAAATGTGTTTCTATATAATCAATTATATCTTGTACTTCTTTTTCAAACTCTTGTTTGCTATTTAATGCAAAAACATCAGTATCTTTTGCTTCCGATTTTTTAGTTTTTTCTAAATAATCAAACATAGTTTTTGCTAAAAATACATTATCTAATGTAGGATTTGCTAATAGTTCATTTATGGTCTGAATATCTTTCTCAAAGAAATCTCTGATTAATGAAACTTTATCAATGTTACTATTAAAATCTTTAATATCTTTTTCTAAAGAATCTTTGATTAAATTGAATTTAGCTAATTTTTTAGTTATTTCAACTGAATCATGTAATCTTTTATCATTATATAATCTGGTAATAGTCTTATCAACATTAATAAGTAATTTTCTTTTGTGTTCAAGAACATCATTATAATTAGGTTGTATAACAGTTTTTGATACAGGAGTATTTGTACTGTTACTTGGCATATCTTCAAAATCATCTTCTGTAAATGTTGGAGCTAAATCATTTAATTCATCATCTAAATTTTGAATTTTTCTACCTTCATTTCTTAAATCTTTTTCAGCTTTTGTTCTTGCTTCATTATAATCATTTAAAACTTTTTCAAATTTTTGAAAATTTTCAGCATTGTATTTTATATGAAAATTTGTTATATGACCATTTTTTGCATCAGGTGTTTTCACATGATTCAAAGTCATCAATTCATCTGTAAAACCATATTTTTCTTTAGCTAATTCATTATAGTCTTTAATTAATTGTTCAACCTCTGTGTAGTTCTTTTCATCTACCAGATAGCTTTTTTCCTTTGAAACAAGACCTTTATCTACAAGGTCTTGTTTTACATTATTTAATGGATTACAACTCATAATCTTTTATTTACAATTAAATGGGTCTTCTTTTTTATTTTGGTCAAAGATAGGGAAATTATTTTCAATCATATCATTTTCAGCAAAACCATTATCTCCTATAGTAAACTGAACTTGATTTTTATCAGATAATGGAGCATACTGAATACTTTGTGCTTGAGTTTTTTCCATTTCCATAAATACATCATTAGGTATATTTTCTACACTTTCAATTTCTCTAAAATTATTTTCCATTCTAATAAATTGCATTGAAGCCATAATAGATTCTTTAGCTACACTATTATTAATCAATCCTGGATAAACACTATTTAATAAATTTAAAATAGCATCAGATAATTTTGCCCATAAAGATTTATCAGTAGCTTTATATTGTATTTTATTCATCTCTTCTTGAAACATTGGAGATGTTAAAGCAACTGTAATAAATTCTTTAATGTTAGTACCAGCATAGATTAAACCTAATTCTCTTTCAGTATATTCAGTATTAGAAGGTAATGTTTGACCAGTTTTTTTAGCATTATCTATAAGAGCTTTTTTCTCTATTAATGCTGTTATTTCTGGTTGTAACAATTTTTTAAATTCATTAAATACTATTACAAGATTAGTAACATGTTTAGGAGCATCAGCTTTTACATTTCCTGCTTCATCAAAATAATTACTTAATTCTTTAACTGTAACAGTATGAATAACTTCATGTAATAAAGTCATAGCTGCTTTATCATCTGATACATTTAATGTATGAGTAGGATTTAAAGTAACATCTTTACTATTTTTTGTTGTTCTTCCTGCTGCATCTAAATTATAATCTAATACTAATTTATCATTTCCAATTATAGGTAATAACCATTTAGCAGCTTCTGTTATATGAGAATATTCTGCTGATAATTCAGTATTTGCCACCTGATTCAATAAATCTTTTACAGAAGTATTTTCATCAACTTTAAATGTTTTTTTGCTTACATTAGCTATATTATCATCTGTTGCAATATTAGGTGTTACATTTTTTTTCAAATTCTTGATAGAAGAAACATTATCATTACCAAATTCATATTCACTAACTCCCATATTACCCAATGTATCAATTTTTTGATATAAACCATTACCTATATGTTCAAATAAAGAAACTGATACAGGCATATTTCTTTTATTATCTTTTACAGATAATAAAGCTGGATATTTTTTATCTTCTACATTGTACTCAAAACTATTTTGTTTTTTATTTTTAACATTCTTGAAATTAGCTTTTGGAGCTTTACTTGGGTTATGTTGGAAATATTGTTTAGTAAATGTACTCATACTATCTTCTTTGATACCTAACACTTTACCAAATAGATTAATAGAACTGTTATGTTTAGTATTAAACATTTGCAATTTTTGATTTGCTGCCATAAACACATCTCCTTGATATTGACCCATACTTTCAAGCATTTCAATAGGAACAAATTTTGCAAATTCAGTTGCTTTTTGAATACCTCCTTGTAAGAAAGAATAAGCTACTAAATCTTCTGCCAAATCTGCTGTAGAATAAGGTTGTCCATTTCTGAAAGGTAATTGTTTATTAGCCATAACCAATTCAGGAATAGCATTATACAAATTCTCTTCATCTAAATTATCAGTAGCTGTATTATTATATTTGATTAATGATAATTCATCTTCTCCTAATCCTGTTTCATATTGAAAACTTTTTAATAAAGCATTTTGAGACATTTCTTTTATTCCTTTCTTAAATTGTTTATCATCATTTTTAGATAAATCTTTTAAGTAAGTAGATAAAGAAGTATTATTTTCATCATCAATAAACAATTCATATCTTTTAGCTTTTGGGTCAATGTTAAATACATTATTTCCTTTTCTTGAATAAATTAATTTCTTAATGTTTTCAACAATTTCTTCAAAATTTTCAATTATAGCATTATCAGAAATATTTTCTTCTTTACCTTGAATTTTCAATATCTCTTTCACAACATCATTTATTGACTTATCTTGATATGGAAAGAAATCTCTATATAAAGTATTACCTAAATGTAAACCATTGATTACAATTTGTCCTTGTGGTGTTCTTGGTGTAACATAATAGTTTCCAATCATATAACCACCACTTTGATTTTCAGATGTATCAGAATAATCTCCAATTAATAAATGAGCATTTGTAATAACTCCATTATCAGGAAGTTTTTTCAAACCTTCATATTTTAATTGTGATTCAATCATAGATTTACCAAGAGTATTAGTATTAATAACTTTTTGAACTTTAGCAACTTTTTTAGCTTCTTCTTCTAATGTTAAATATACATCTAAAGCAAGTAATTGCATTGCTCTATCTTTACCATTGTTTTCTATTCCTTCTAACATTTTTGTACCTGTTAAAGCACTTGTATCAGAAGTTTTCCCTAATGCTCCTTGATTTTTATCTGTTCCTTCACTAACCATTCCAGTACCTAATTCAAAAACAAATTCTGAATTTGCACCATAAGATTCAATTAAATCATTGATTAATTTTTTATCATTTATAAATTCTCCTAATACTCCTTTACTTTCTTTTCTTCTTTGATTTAATTCTTTAATAATTGGTTGAGATAATAATAAATAAGAAATAGAATTACCATTTTCATCTTTACCAAATCCTCTCAATGCTGTATTAGCATCTACATTGATAGTAAATTCATCTACACCAACTCTACCAAGAACTTGCTCTTTTTCATTATCAGTACCAGTATTAATTTTTTCATCAAATGCTTCTGAAATATTTCTTTGGTGTTTTTCTCTCCATTCTTTTAATTTAGATTCAGACAAACCTGTTGGTTCTATATGTTGTATAGCACCAAGTTTCCCATCACTAATAAAATGACCAATTTGAATAGTTTTTGGATTACCTAAATCATCTTGAATATAAATATCTTCTCCTTGATGTTGTTGAAGTAAAGCATTAAATGTACTATAATTAGCATATACTCCAATAGCAACTTTACCAATAGCTCCTAAATTCATTTTACTTTTTTGGTAAGAATTTGTAAGCATTGTAAAATTCAATTGGTCAGCTTCATACATCTCATTAGCTTTTAAATCAGATAATGTAGCATCTTTAGCCATATATTCAGCAATCATCTTGTTTCTGTAACCAGCTTCATTTAATTTTTCTAACTGTTCAGCTTGACTTTTTGCAAAATCAATAGATAAAACACTATTGATTTTGTTTTGAATATCTAAATTAGGATTATTGAATATAGCCAAATGAGATTTAATAAATTCATTTTCAGCTAATTTTCTTTTTAATTGTAATTCTAATCTATTTATTTTTTCAACAATATCAACTTGAGGTAATAATAAAGTTTCTAAAGATTCTTCATCTAATAAACTTCCTTTACCTGCTATGAAACTTCTAAATAATTCATTAGCAAAATTACTTTTTGCAGAAGCACTTGTATTTTCAAGATTAAATTCTTCTATTTTATTAGTTAAACTTCTTGTAATATCTTCTATATCAGAGTTTTCTAATACTTTAATTTTACCATCATTAGTCATAATATGATTTAATTGATAAGCAGATTCTTTATCAATATCATAATCAAGACCTTTTTGTTTAGTAAAGTTTTTAGGTACTATCATTAAATCCCCTACTTCTGGAGGTAATATACCAGCAATTTCAATAGATGAACCTGATTTATGAGATGAAGTAGGAGTTCTAAAACTGAAGTTATTGAATAAAGCAGGGTCTATCATACCTTCTTTCAAAGTTAATGTACCATTTTCTCTTCTTGTTAAATACTTTCCTTCTTTACCATTAAATCCTTCAAATAAATCAATAAGTTCTTTTTTATCATTTTTAAATTTAGAAGGAATAAATACTTGAGCTTTATGAAATACTATTCCATTTTCATCTGTTGAAGTATGAGTTCCTTGTAATTCTTTACCATTATATGAATCTAAATAAATTATTCTTGATTTATCTACACCTTCAAGATTTTCTTTCATTCTAAAACCACTTTCAGAACCAGCAACAAAACCATTACCAGGCATTTTATGCTTCATAATTTTGTTAGTGATAATTGAATTTAATAGTGATTCATATCTATTACTATCAGAAGATAACCATAAAGGAGTTTTAAATTCATAATAGAATCCAGCAGCAGCAGCTAATTTTTCAATCTTTAATCCTGCTAATGATTTTACACTATAACCTCTTGAAGTAGCTTCTTTTATTAATAAATCTTGTAAGTTTTTTACAAAGTTTTGTTCATTTTTAATTTGACCATTTGTATCTAAACCTAAATCTAAAAATAATTCTTGTTTTTTACTATCTACAATATCACTAAATGCTTTATTAAAATGTTGATATAATTCTTTACCAGTAAGTTCTTTACCATCAATAGTAAATCCTTCTTTATCAATTACACCATCACCAAATAATAATTTAAAAAACTGTGTACCCATAGAAACTTTATCATCTTGATGTTTATCAGATTTAAAAGGTACATCTTGTTGTATTCTAAAATTATCTCTGTTCAATACTAACATATTAGTATTTATATCATCAGCATTATAATTTTTTATAGTTGATAATGAATTTGTATCAAATGGCTTTACTGTTTTTATTGTAGCACCTACTTTGTTAGCTGTTTGAAAAGAAGCTCTTGTGAATCTACCTGTATTAGTTTCCAACTCTTCCATTTTTAATCTTAAAGCATCTAATTTTGTACCAGCAGTTAATTGTGGTATCAAAGGAAATGCAGAAGATTTAATATAAACTACTCTATTAACATCTTGATTTATATTAGTATATGTTCCTGTGTGAACAGGTTTAATTGGTTGAAATACTAATTTTAATTCTTCTTTAGTTAAATAACCTTTTTCTCCTTCTGTTAATAATTTATTAGTTATTACTTTAAATTCTTCATCAGAAATTCTACCTATTCTATGTAAAATAGATATATGCTCTGTTGCTGTTGAATACTCTTGAGCATCAGTAGATTCAATATCAAAGTAAGCATCTATAGCTGGAAATTTATTAGCTAAAGATTTTCTAATATCAGATAATGTTTTATTGATAGCATTATATCTAACAGAATTTAAACTTAAAATACCTTGTTCATGTTTATTTAATATTTCAGCAGCTTTTTTATATTTATCTAATAAAGGTTGAGCTTCATCTAATCCTTTTTTACCATAGTAATTTTTAATTAAGTATTCTGAATTTTCACTAATATCTATAGAATCTTCAAGAAATATTTGATTATATTTTTCTCCATAAGAATTAGCAATTTTACTACCAGGAGCAATAAGTAGTGCTAACCTTTTACCAAGATTTACACCAATTTCTTTATTAATAGAAACATAAGTTTTATCATCTTTTATATCAAAAGGATTAACTGATTTACCTTCTTCTTTGTATAATTTATCTTTACTATAATTAGCAATATCTCCAGCAAATACTTTGAATACTTCTGAATTAGTAATCATATTATTTAATACAAAATCATAAACAGCTAAATCATAATCAGTTGAAGGATTTTTACCTTCTTCTTTAAAATAATTATTATCAAACATTTTAGAGTATGAATTTCCTTCTTTATTTACTTCTAAATAATTACTCCACATACCTTTTTTATGTTCTACTTCTTTTTTTATTACACCTTCAATAGCATCTTCAAAAGTAGATTGATATTTTTCAATAGCTTCATCTATTGTAATACCTGTTAATGCTAACTTATTTACAATATTTAAACCATCTTCATCTTTTAAAGTATTCATTATAGGTAAGAAATGAAAAAGAGTTGCTCCTTTATCATAATCTTTAATATTTGTTGCTTTAACTTCTGTATGAAATTTAATTATTCTTTTTAGTTCTGGTAACACCAATTGATTAAACAATAGAGTTTTAACAGTTGGTCCAATACCTTGTACTACACCTTCTTCTGTCAAATTAAACATACCATCTATTTTACCATCTTTTAAGAAATCAAAAATAGCAGTTGTCATATACATACCAGTAGTTTTATCTGACATAGTAGGAAATAACATATTAGCCATTCTCATTGATATACCTTCAAATTTAGTTCCTTTTGGTAATTTATCAATCTTTCTATCTTGAAAACCAGTAATACCAGCCATATCATAATCAATATCACTTAAATCAGTAATACTTGCTCTGTATGGTTGTTCTCCTTTTTCTTTAAATGCTGTAATAGAAGTATGTGAAATTTCAAACATACTTTTAAAAGTAGGTTCATTTTTCAACATATCTAAAATTATAGAATTTTCAGATAGTGATAATGATAGTAAATCATCAACTAAATTGTTTCCATCTTCTGATATACTTCTTTTAAGATTCTGAACCATATCAGTTACATATTTAGTAGGAACTAAAGTGGATATGTTTTTACCAGAATCTCTAAAAGAAAGAGTTATTAGAGTTGGGTTATATTTTGCTTCTATTAAACTTAATGCTTTTGTAACACCAGCTAAATCATTAAATACACTTTCTTTACTATCAAAACTAAAATCAGCAGGATTAACTATTGCTTTTTCTAACCAATTTTTTAATGGAATAAATAAACCACCAGCATTTTGACTATATAATACATTGAAAGAATTTTGTTTTCCAGCATTAAAAATACCTTCATTATAAATTTGATTCCAAGAGGTATCTTCAAAAGTATAACCTATTTTAGATAACCATTTCCTCAAATCATTTTCAGGAACTTTTCTATAATCTTGTCTATCCCATTTATTAAATTCATCTAATAATGATTGAGCATATTGTACATTTAAAGATTGGTTTTTGTTATATAAACCTGATGATTTATTTTCATTCTTCCAATTTTTAGCTATAATTCTTGTAGCTTCATTTGCATTAGTATTATAGATTTTTAATGATACACCATTGTTTTTAGTGTTTTCATACATGGCAAATTTAGAAGACAAAGTATGTCTGACAAAATTATAAACTAATTCGTTTTTAATTTGTTGGTCAGCATTTTCTAATTTAGCTAAAACACTTTTTACAAAAGCATTATTACTTTGTTTCATTTTAGCTATGATAGTATTGTAATCAGATTTAACTTCTGAACCAAGAGCTAAAACTTTACTTAATTCATTATATACATCATTAAATGACATATATAAAGGAATACCTAAATAACCTTTTTGTGCTACACCTTTGCTATCAAATACAGGAATTTCAGATAAAAATCTTCTTAATCTATAAGATGCTTTAGCTTTACCTGATTCTTCAATAGAATCTTTACTATAATCTTTAACACTTAATTCTACATCATCTTGTTCAATATCACTTTCTTCTTTTTCATTTAAAGTAAGTTGAGTTTGTTTTTGAATATCAGCAAATGCTTTGTTATATATTGTTTCATAATTATTTTTAATATCTTTAATATTTTTTAAAGTTTGATTATATGCTTCAATATAATGATTTAAAGCACCATTAGTGTTATCTTGATTTTTAATTTCAGATAACATTGATAATACTTGTTTTTCTATCTTATTAAGATGTAAATTCAATTCTGATTTAATATCATTTTGAATAGCTTCTTTTGATATTTTATTTTTATAACCAAAACTTACTTTATTACCAATTTTATGATATATAAACTGTCTTACATTTTTTTCTTGAGTTATAGATAAATCTCCACTAACATTGAAAATGTTAGCTAACTTATCTGTATTAGCAATCATATCATTACTTTCATCAAAATCATTAGGGTCAATACCCAAATCATTTAAAAATTCAGTATGTTTTTCTAAATTGAATGGTACAGATGTTTTAAGTTGCTCTACTACAGTAGCAGCAGCTTCTTGTCTTGCTTCAATATTTTTAGTTGCTGGTTTCTCCACTTCCTTGTAATCTACTGTGATAATTGGTTGTATCATAGTAACATAAGTAGGATTTTTTCCAGTATCATCAATATTAAAAGATTTGATATTAGTAAGTAAATTATTTTTTAAATAATTGTCATAAGTTTGATTTAAAGGAGTAACTCCTTCTCTTGTAATATGAACTATACTTTTTACATTTCTGTTATTCAAAAGTTTGTTATTTGTATGCTGTGAAACATTATTCATAACATTTTCATCAAACAAACCTTTTTTGTATTGACCTAAATTATCTCCAGCAATATTGTCTTGAAAATAAGTTTTTATAAATTGAACTATTTCATTTCCATTTTCAATATCAAGACCCATTTGAGTATGCACATCTTTTTGAATAGATTTAGCTTTCTCATAAGTCATTTCATATATAGTACCTTTCAAGTGTCTTGTCCAACTTGCATCTTTTTTAAGAGCTAAATGAGCAGCCATAGCAAATCTTGCTGTTTCTATTTGTTCATTAGAAACAACTCTTCCTACAGGATAAGCTCTATATGTTGGTACTATTTCTCCTTTATCATTTAATGTTGTACCTATTCTTCTTACTTCCCAAGTATGACCTACACTATTAAAATCAAATTTTCCTTCATTACCAGATTTATCTTTATTTAAGAGTTTTCCAGCATTAAAAATTTGATTACCCATATATAAGTCCTCTCCAATTTGTACTGTTACAATTGTTTGAGGATTAGCTTCATTTAGTGTAATTTTTGGTTCTGTCATAGGTATTTCATAAAATATACCATCAGAAGGTTTATTTATTGTAACTTCTGTTAAACCATTAGCTATACTATTTCTTAAATTTTGAGCATTTAATTTACCTTCATTAATATGATTTATCCATTCTTGAGTAGGTAAGTTAGGATTACTTGAATCTCCAAAAGGATTACCTATATTGAATGTATTATACCAATCAGTATCTTGAACATAAGCTAATTCTTTACCTGCACTATTAGTATAGAACACAGGAACTTTATTCATAAATTCTTGTGTGTTTCTGAAATTAGGATTTTGTTTTTCTTTTTCAGATAACCATTTATCAAAAGTAGTTGTTTGAGCTGCTCCTTGTGCATTTCTACCATCAGAAACAGTAATTTGAGACCATAAAGATTCAGGAGCAATTTTTACTCCTAATTTACTTCCAGAAGGATGCATATCAGGATGTAATAATTCTCTAAAATCAATTAAATCTCCAAACTTATGATTTAATTCATTACCTATTGTTTTTCTAACTAATATACCATTTTCAATTACTTCAACATAAGCAATAGAAGAGAATCCTAATTTAGGAGTAATTGTCAAAGTTCTTTTAGATTCAATTTCATTTACTGCTGTTTTTTGAATAGGAATATTTTCTTCATCATAACCAACAGTAGTAACCTCTCTTTGAGCAACTTCTTTTTTTATTTCTTCTACTTTTTCTTCTAATTCTACAAATGTATTAGCTTCTTCAATAGGAACTTGTTGTTCAAACATTTGAGCCATCAATGAAGCATTAGTACCCAATGAAGCTAAAGGATTAAATAAATCCATATAAACTTGATTATAGTCATCTGCTTCAAAATTGTTTTGTTTCCAACCTTCTACATAACCATCAAATAATTTCTTTAATTGTTCTTTGTTATTTACAATTTCATCTAAATGAGACATATATTCTCTAAAGCTAATATTTCTATTCAATAGATTTTTAACTTTATTAACATCTTCTAATACAATTTTTTTAGCAACACTACTCTGTTGAGGTGTAAAAGATGATGTATTTCCAATCATATCATTGAAATCATCTGCGATAAATACAGGGTCATTGTTTATAGTTGTGGAATTATCATCTAATGAAAAAACAGTTTCCATAGTTTGTAAATTACCAGCAACAGAAGAAGTATGTTCTTCTTTAGCATCTTCATCTACAATTGTAATATATGGCTCATTTTCAGGAACAACTTCTCCAGCATCTATTTTCTCTTGTCTTTGAGCTAACAAGTCTTTTATAGATTTAGCTATTTTTTCTTTATGAACTTGTTCTTGCTTTACTTTAAGTTCTTGTAATTTTTGTTCTTTTAAATCATTAATAAAATCTTTATTTTCTCCAGTAATATCTTTTTGTTTAAGTTTTTCAACTATACTTTCAATTAAAACAGGAGTTTCTTGTAATTCATTTTGATAATTAAATTCTGCATTTTCAGAACCTTCTTGTTTTATTTGTTCTACAATAGAATTATAATCTTGTAAAATAGCTTTTTTCTCCTCCATTTTCTTTTGATATAGAGGATGAACTTGGTCATTATAATTTTTTAATAATATACTTTGATTACTATTCAAAGTATCTTTTAACATTGTAGCATTCTTATGATTTTCTACAGCTAATAGATTTTCTTTTTCTAATTTGTCTAAAAAAGAATTATATTTTTGTTGGTCTTCTTCATTTTCAAATTGTCTATCTAATAAAGTATCAATAGAATAATCTATTTTGATACCTTCTCTTGTTATAAAAGCATCTATCTCTTCTTTAGCATTTTGTTTATTTTCAACAATATGTTTATCTAATTCTTCAATAGTTTGTTTATTTGCTAATTTTTTTTCAGCTAAATTGAATATTGTTCCAAAATTTTGTTTCTCTGAATGTGCATCATAAACTTGTTTTAGTTCATCTATTCTCTTTTTAGCAAGTTGTATATTTAATTTAGTTTCAGCAGATATTTCAGTATCAGGTTTTAATAACACTTTATCCAATGTTTCTTGGAAATTAGTTATTGTTCCTGTTCTTATAGCATGAGCAGCTAATCTTTCAAATTTTGTTTTTTCTAATTTATTAGCTTGTTCAATTTTACCATTATCTCTTAATTTAGTTATCATAGCATCATATTCCAATGGACTATATAAACTACCAGAGGTATTCATATTAATATGAGTAGCTAAATCTTCATCTGTTGTAGAAGCATCAATATCTCTATAAATTTTACTAATTGCTTTTTTATCTAATCTGAAATTGTTGGCTCTCATTCCCATACCAACACTACCCATAGCTCCATTCATTATAAGAGTTTGAGCTATAACATCTTCATAAAATTCTGAATCACTTAATTGTTCTAATTGTTTACCATAATCTTGACCATAAGTAGGTACTAAAGCAGTAAATACTTCTTCTAATACTTCTCCAGGTAATGAATCTAACATATTCATTTGTCCTGTATGAGCAATAGCTTGAGTAGATATTTTACCTAATGCTAAATTATTCATAGCATTTCTACCCTTTACAAATTTATCATTTATTACTGATAAACCTTTTCCTATCTTACTTTCAGATAATTTAGTTAAACCTCTACCTAACATAGTAGATTCAGATTTAGCTAATTTACCTAATGGTCCAAGTGCTTCTCCAACAAATCTTTCAGCAAATGCTTCTTTTAAATATTCTGAATAACCAAACAAAGCTGATTCAAATTTACTATGTGGTTGTATTAAAGATAATTCATCAGCTAAAGAATCTTTCATTCCTTGCAATTCTTCTATTTTAGCTAAATTTTCTTCTGTTTTATTTTTAGATAATTTGTTTATTTGACTATCTATTTGAACATTCTTTAAACTAAAGTCTTTTTTATATTTGTTATAGATTGCTTGACTTGTTAGATAAATTTCTTTACCATTTTCATCATGTGATATTTCTACATTACCAATTTGGTCTTTTGCATAACCACCATAAGTCATAGGATTAACAAGTCCTTGTACAGCTAAACTTGCTGTTCCTCCTGCTAATTCTCCACCTATCATTTTTAAAGCAAGTTTCTTACCACCTTGTTGTAAAGCAGTATTAAGAGTTAATCCTATAGCATCTCTTGCAACAAATTTACCCACAGCAGTTTCTATAGGACCTCCTATTGGTGCAGTAGCTATCATTTGCTCCATCATAACAGCAGATGTAGCAACACCTTTACCTGTTCTGTATAATCTATTATCATGCATTAAATCTCTTGCTTCAATATTTTGTTTTTTAGCAATAGATTCTATAACAGCTTGTTCACTATCAGTAAGTGTTTCAGAAGGAACATAACCTTTTTTTACATTACCATTTTTATCTGTATTCTTTGTTACTTCATTTATTATCCTATTTTGTTTTTCAATAATAGGAATACTCTTAATATCTTTAGCTATACTATATAACCCTAATGATTTTAAGTCTTTACTTTGTGTACCAAATCCTGACCAAAATCCTGTATTACCAGTAGTATAATCTTCTAAAGTTTCTATTACTTCTTCATAATTTTTTTTAGCAATATTATAATTTACCTCTTCTTGATATGGAGTATAATTATCTTCTGATGTATTTTTTTGATAACCAGTAAGTCTATCTGGAACAGATGCTTTTGGACCAACACTACCATCTTTATGATATACTATTTGTGCATCATCTTTTAATTTAGCATCTCTATATTTTTTAGCTTTCTCTTCAATTTCTTTAAATCTATTTTTAAAACTTTCTTTAACTTCATTCATTACAGGCATAATTTTATTATCTCTGTATGTAATTAAATCATTGTATTCTTTTTCTTCTTTAGCTGTTTTACCCCATTTATTTTCATCATCAGCAAAATAATCATGTAATTTATAAATAGGAGCAAAAATATTAACTCCATTATCATCAATGAAATCAATACTTTTCTTTCTTTTTTCTTTTATTTTTTCATCAATATCTAAAAATTCAATAGCTTTTTCTTCTCCTACCTTATTTTTTAATTCAGCAAGAACACCATTATCATCAAGAGTTTTAGCTTTAGCTAATTTTTCAGCTTCTTTTTTAGCTTTAGAATTGAAAAAATCTTCTGTTTCTCTTTCAGTAGAAGATTTATACATCATATCCAATGTACCAGCAGATACATTACCTAAACTCATATCTTGAGAGGTAAGCTCTTCTTGTGATACATTAGCAGTATTATTTTGCTGATTATTAACTACTTGTGAAGAAAATGTTTTCTTTTTATTTTCTATACTTTGGTTTAAAAAATCTAAACTTGCACTCTTTCTTTTAGGTGGTAACATATAAATTTATTTTTTTACAAATATAAGATTAATTTTGTTCAGAATAAATAATTTGATGTACTTTATCTATTTCTTCTGATTTAAGTAATTGTGTTCTACTCCCATCTTTATGAATAATATATGCTTTTCCATGGTCTGTTTCATAAGATTCTCCATTCATAGCTGGTACAGTTCTTCTACCTAATGTTTTAATATTAGTCTGATTCATTGTTTTTCTCCATTCCATTTCTGGTCTATTTTTAGAAACAAAATTATCTATACTTGGTGTACTGATTTGATTAGTAGAAACCAATGCTGGTAATCTATAATCTCCAATCTGTACACTCATACCTAAATTACTTTGACCAGCATTATCCAATGCCATATCTAAACCAACTGTTTTTTCATCTACTTGTAAACCAACTTCTTTACCATTTTGTCTTGTGATATATATTTTTTTACCTTCTTTATTAGTTCTTTGTTCTATACCACCTTCACTAATTAATTGAGATACAGACAATTTACCTCCAGGAGCAACTTTATAAATTCTTGTTTTATATAATTGTTCTGCTGGTTTATCTAATTTGAAATCAAAGTAACCTGTTTCAACAGCAGGTTTTATTCCTGCTTTGACTTTTTCAGTTTTACCTGCTCTTTTATCATTTGCAGCAACATAAACTATTTCATTACCATTTTTATCTTCAAATTTTAATTGAGAACCTTTTACTGTTTGGTCTATATTAAATGCAACATCATCAAATCTTTGTTCTATAACACCTTTCAATTCTGTTATTGTATTTTTATTTAAACCTATACCATTTAAAGTTACTAAATTTTCTTTAATATTGTTTTTTTCTTTAGTGCCATTTACAGTCAAATATTCATTATATGCTTTTTGAGCATTAGGGTCATTTAACCAACCATTTTTAGTAGTATCAAATTTTCTTCCTGTCTTTTTAGCATATTCTATAAATCCCTGAGCTTGAGCATTTAATAGATTCTTTTTAGTTAATTCTGACTTATATTGAGAAGATAATTCTATAGCACTTGCTTCTGACATACCAGCAGCAACCATAGCTTGAACATTACCTTTTTTGATAAGTTTTTCCATATCACTACCAGGCTTAACTTTTAAGTTTTTAATTTGAGTATTAATATTATCTTGAATAGCACCAAGATTTTGGTTAGTTTGAGTAAGAGTTTTTTGAAAATTAGATGAAGAGTTAGTACCTACTTGATATACAGATTCATAACTTGTATTTACATTTTCAGCTTCTTCTTTAGCATCATCAGCTAATTTATTAGCTCTATCCCAAGTTTTCCAATATCCTTCATCATTATGAATAGTATCTGATACTTCTGTTTCTTTATGTGAATAAGTTTGAGCAGCAGCATTTATCATTTTACCATAATGGTCAGTATTAAATCCTTTAAATTGAGGAATACCTTTTTCATTTTTCTCATAAACATAGGCTTTACTCAAATCTGCATTTTCATAACCACTAATACCTAATTGTTTTCTTCTTTCAACAGCTTGTTGATAATCATTATCTGCTGTTAATTGAGAATACATAGCATTAGCTATTTCTTCTTTAGTTAATTGTTTACCACCTTCTTTATGTCTATAAATATAACCATTTCCTCCTCTTGTATCTTTTTCTACAGAATAACCACTTGCTTTCATGTGTTGTAAAAACTTATCATCAAAATCAGCAGCATAATAAGCATTTTGAATATCAGGTGATGCACCTGCTTTATTCATATCAGCATTCCAATTAATACCTTGATATTTAGCAAGTATATTAGCTTTTTCAGCAGCTATGTAAGCAGCATCATATTTAGAAGGGTCTTTCTTTGCTAATTCATCTAATTTATCATATTCAGCAACAACATTTTTTTTATATTGTTGCATTGTTCCAATTTTACCAGTAGTCCAATTAGCATTTATATCTCTACCTAAATGCATTATATCTGAACTGTATTTATTATATTCTAAAGGATTAGATTTTATATTATCTACAATACCTGTAATTTTAGCTTCATAATTTTTTATTTCTTGCTGTAATTCAGGACTATCTTGAGTTAATACATCAGCTTTAAGTTTATCCAAATAAGCAGTTGCAGAAGTAATTTCTGTATCAATTTCCTTATCTTTATTTTGAAGTACCTGTGCCATCAATTGATGTGGTGCTTCAAACATTTTGTCATCTACAAATTTGGCATCTGATGTTTGATAAAATCTTCCCATTTCTTATGTTGTTTTAGGTTTTTCAATTAGATTACCTTTTTCATCAAAAGCTAATCCATATTTAGATAATTGATTGATAACATTTGTCATCATTTTATTTTGCTTCATAGCATTCAAATCTTTACCAATATTTTGAACTCCTTCTCCCATAGTAGATTTATCTTTACCTAATTGAGTATAAAAATTATCTCTATCTTTTCTATCATTCAAATCTCTTTCTTGTTCTCCACTCATTACAGCTTGGTCTTGTTGGTTTTCTAAACCAGCTTTTTGTCCAAGTAATTCTTGCATTGTTCTTTGAAAACTATCAACAGCACCTTGATTTGCTTCATTAGCATTTATATCAGTTGCTAAATCTAATGCTCTCATTTGGTTAATACCTCTTGCTGAATTTCTACCAATTCTTTTAGCACCATTAGCACTTGCTGTTATTTTTCTTAATGATTCTGCTTTTTGACCAGCACTCATTTCCATAGCAGCTAAATTGGCTTCTAATGCATCTTTACCAAAATCTTTATAAGCATTTATATTAGGTGTATCTCCTGCTCTATTTTCTAAAGTATTTTTCATTGGACTAAATGTAGATATTAAATCTCCAGCAATACCAACTAAATCTCCAGTACCAGGCATTTCAAAACCTGATTTATCTACAAATTTTCCAGCACCATCTATAAATCTACTTGCTACACTACCTGGTTTATCTACAGTTTGTTTTTCTGGTGCTAATTCAGGATGAGAATAACCATCATATTTACCATTCTTGTTTAATACTTGTTCATCAGTTAAAGATATTGTATCAGGTTCACCTTTATCAAATCCTTTTATAAAATCTCCTGCACCATAATCTTTACTTGCTGGTAAACTTTCTCCAAAGTTATTAGCAAAAGTTGGTAATGGTGAATTTGGTTTATTCTCAACAGTAGCATATTTTTTATTTACTGATTTTCCAGTACCAACTACACCTGGAGTAATAATTTGATTTTTAATGTTGAAAATATTTTTATTTGGAATAGGATTACCAAATTCATCAAATTCCACTTCTCCTCCATTCCAATATTTTCTAACACCATTCTCATCTGTACCAAAAGCATACTCTTGTACAGCAGCCATAACTCCATACATTTCTTGAGTTTGTAAATCAGCTTGTTCTTGTTCATTAAGTGCTTCAACACTTCTTGCATGAGCATTTTTTACAGCAATATCCCCTTTAGAATTTTCTAATAATTTATTAAGATTGGTTAGTTTTTTTTCTCTGACTTTTTTTCTTTCAGCCATAGTTTCACCAAACTTCTCAATTCTTTTAGAGTATATTTTAGTTCCTTCTGGAACATTCATATCTACTCCTCCTTCTTCATGTGATGCACCTTTGACTTCTGCTACTTCTCCTGCTGGTGTTTCAATAACTTCTTCACCTTCTACTTCAATAGGACCAGAAGCATTGTTATTTCCCATAGCTGCTATAGTTCTATCTTCAAATACAGATTGTTGCTGTGGAGACATAAAAGTTCCTGAATTAAAATTATTAGAAGCAGGTATTGCATCAGGAGCTAATCCTTCTCCTGATATTTGAGGACTTTTACTTGATGCACTACCACTTTTTCCTGCTCCAGCAGAAATAGCTGTAGAAGCCAATTGACCAGCCATTAAAGTAATAGGAATCCAGGGATTGTTAGCAGCTTTTCTTTCTGCTTCTGCATTCATTATATCTCCTTTAGCTATAGTTGTAGCAGGATTTTCTATATAGTTACTACCAACTCCACTTGAACCATAACCATATTTCTTTTTTGTAGCACATTTTTTTTTCATAATGAAAATGAATTTTTTTACAAATTAATATTTACTATCTTTCAGATACTTTTGAATCCTGTACAGAGAAGTTCATAATTAATCTTGTGGTGTCAAAGGTATCAAATATCAATCTAACCACCAAGAATTTATCTCTAAAACTTTCCATTTCAGTCCAATCTTTATTATAGTCAATTCTATTACTATTAACTATTTTATCTATAAAATAATCTGCTTGTAAACTTGTTAAGTTTTTATTGAATATAGATACATTAGGATTTACAGACAAATCTCTTAAATCATTAATGCACCAATCTCTTTCATTTCTATCAAGATTAATAAATCCTGCTGAATTTTCTACTTGATTGTTCATATATTCTAAATCAACATCTTTTACCAGCATATCAAGAATACCACTTATTTGATGGGTATTATAAGCCATCACTTTATTAAAAGTTATATATCTTTTATCAACATAACTATCTGTAGCAATATCATACTGTTTTGCTTCTGTTTGAAATTTGATTGCATCATATATTTTACTAATCAAAGCATTTGAATTATCAACATACTCTATTATAAAAGGATGTCTTTCTCCATAGAAATTCTGATAATGATTCTTTCTACCATGTCTCCAAATATTTGATAAACCTTCTCTCCAAGAATAAAACTTCTCTTGAACATGCATATAGAAACTTGGTAAATATGAATGCCAAGAAATCCATTTTGTATCTTTCAATGAATAACTCATTGTAAAACTATTGTTTAATAAATTAGTTTCTAATGGAATACCATTCTCATATTCATAAGTCATTACTGGTACTTGTACTTCTACTTCAACTTGTGTTGTTGTAGTTAAACTTCCAAGAAAACCATTTATATCGGTAGCAAATTGTAAAGGAGTAATTATATCTCCAGTACCATCCCAACCCCTTGTATGTTTATATTGCCAATTTCTTTGACTTAAACCTGATGGATATGGATTTACTCCTGCTAATGCTGTTAATAATAAAGCATAATCTCCTGTTGGAACAAAAGGATTAATATTAGCTGTTAAAAAAGCTAATTCCGTTGCATTTAATGTTCTACCTGTAATAGCAGATATACTATGTTGTAACATACCTCTTGTAGGACCAGGAATACTTGTATAAACAATAGGGTATTGTAATCCATGAATACTATATCCAGCAGCAATTAATGCATCATATCTTGTATTGTAATCATTAAAATCATTAATATATTCTGTAGAAGGAGCATCTGTAGGATTACTAATACCACTTGTATGATATTCCCCAGTACCTCCACAATTATTAATAGCTGCTTCATTTACAGTAGAAACTATGATTATGTTTCTACTTATAGTATTAAAATTAGTTATTGGTGTTTCTACACCAACTAAAGGATTTGCTGAATTATCTACTAAAAATATTTGCTGACTGTTTTGTAACCATCTTAATACACTCAACCATGCTTGACCACTACATCTTTCAACAGCTAAAACATAAATCAATCTTCCTGTAAATGTTGGATTATCAATTTTAAATTGAGTAAACCAAGCTAATACAGCTACTTTGACATTAGCAACTCCTGCATTACCAAAACTACCAGACCTATCAAACTGTATAACTATATCACTATTATTAGGAACATTAGTAGTTATTGTTCTTATTTCTATTCTTGTTTCTATTACTGTTTTTTCAAATTTTAATTTACAATTCTCTACACCAATATAATTCCAACCATTAGCTAATCTATTAGCAATAATTTGAGACAAGTTAGGAAATATTACTGTTCCTAAACCTTCATTGCATAATTGATAATCTCCATCAGGTAAACCAGCAATATCAAAATCTTTTTTAGTTATAATCAATCTTTCTTTTTTAGTATCATAAGTAGATATATAACCAACACCAATAGGATTTGATGGATTATTATTATATGGATAATTAATATGATTAGCATTATAATAACTTTCAGCCATTCTAAATTTCATATTTTCTCTAAAATAATTAGAGTTGTATGTATCAGAAATTGGTTGAAGAGATTGCCCATTAAACAAGTACCATTTTTTCTCTTTATGACAAGGAAACAATACTCCATTTTTTGTTTTCAATCTACCCCATTTATGAGTATTACCAGAAGAACTATTATTATCATCAACAATTTTTCTTGGTGGTATATTAAAATATTCTCCTGTTCCAATGAAAGAAATGATATTATCTGTTACTCTTTCTTGAAAATTTTGTGGTTGATGCCATAATGCTTCTTCTGTATGAATATAAAGATTATTTTGTATTCTGAATAAATCAGTTATTACTCCTGTTTCTCCTTCAATATCTTTATAATTGTTTGGTAAAAAGTTTCTAAAATTATCTGTTAATTCTTCTTGAAATGCTTGTTGAGACCAATGTAGTCTATGAGGAAAAGTTTCAGTACAATCTGAACAGCAATCATATTCTAATGGTAAATGGTTATATATTTTTTCTTTGTTTCTTCTTTTATAATCTTGATTGATTTGATATATTTCAGCTAATGCTAATCCTATATATGATTTACCTCCTTTTCTACCACTATTTAAATAAGTTAATTTTTTAACCATGTGAATATCTAAAGAATTTGTAGGAGCAATTTCTCTTGAACCAACTGAATGTATTCCAAAGTATTCTTCATCCCATTCTCCATAAGAAGTTCCTAATTCTCTATTACCAGGAGCATTAAGAAAGTCAGGTGTATTATCAGTAGCACCTTGTCTTAAATTCATATTTACATTAGATTCAAACCATAAATTTAAACATTCTCCTAACCATTGAATTTCATCATCTGGTGGATTTTTAGCAAAACCTCTTTGTTCTCCATTATTAGGGTCTGAATCATATAGAATATAATTATCTACTATTGTTTCTCTTAAACCTTTATCATATAAATCACTATATGCTCTTGCCCAAGCATCTTGTTTTATACCAGAAGCTACAAGTGCTGCTGCTCCACCTACCATAGCTGCTGCTACACCAATTAAAGCTATACTTCCTGCTGTTCCTGCTCCCCAAGTAAAGATAGCAATTACTACAGCAACTATAACAAGTAATCCTGCTACTATATAATTCCATACAGAAGTTTTAGCAGCTCTTTTTCTTAATCTATTATTATAAAATATACTATTTGTATATCTCAAAGGTGTTATATAACTATCCCCATTAAATACATCACATTTTGATTCTGTGGAAGTAAAATATATAGGATTTTTTGTTTCTTTGTAATAAGGTGTTAATCTAAAATTATTATATGGATTAGCATTATCTTTTATCAAATACACATAAGGTACATCATTTACAATAGGAAAGGTAATATTTTCATTTAATGACATTATACCTACTTTGTTATCACAACCAAGATTAAATACATCTACACCTACATCATTTGAATCCTGTATTAATTTATCTCCTAAAGCTGGTAAATAAAATATTTCTTTGATTTTTGAAGCATCAATTTCAAAAGAATTTTTATTTGCAAAATCAGTAATATTATCTCTTGTTTTTATTTGTAATAGAAATCCATCAGGACCATTATTACCATTACCTTGAAATCTACCATTTTCAGCATCTTTCATACCACTTTGATATGAATTACCATCTTGAACATCAATGATTTTTGTTCTACTATGAATAGCTTCATGTCTTGTAAAACTACCTTGTTGAATTATTTTAGTTACATTTTTATATTTTTTATCATTGAATTTAAACTCTGGATTAATTAAACTTACTATATCTTTTTTAACTCTTGCATCATTACTCAATTCTGGCATCAATAAACCAGAAGATACAAATTGTGCATTTTGTATAGTTGAAGTTAAAACTGCACTATCTAATATAGTTTTTTCATCTTCAATTCTTTCATTTCTTACAATGTAATAACCTACTATTTTATTACCATTTAATTCCAATTCAGAAGGAATTTCTATATTAGAAAAATGAATACCAAAAATATCAGAAGTAAATTGTTCATCTTTAGTTTCAACTACATCATTTGATAATGATATTGTATAAGTTAAATTTCTACCTGGTTTTATAGTACCTGTAGGTAATCCTGTTGTAGGACTTAATAAATCTCCATTTGTAGAAGTAGCTGTAAAAACTCCTCCTGAAAGTGTACCAGTAATTCTTAATATATCTCCATTCTCTTGACTTTCATCAAGAGTTATAAAAGTTACTAATGCAGCAACTATTATATTAGAATAATCATTTTCAGATATTATATATGAAGGATTACTACTTGCATAATCAGAAGGTCTAACTTGTCCTATAAATTCATTTAATTCTGTTGCACCATCTTTAGTATAATTAATTTGATACTGAAATGTATTAGCAACTATAGGTACACAAGCTGGGTCATATCCTGGTTCATCTTCTAATGGACAAGTTGTAGGTGTAGGAATACTTCCTGCAATATTTACCTTTATTCTTTTAAATACATTTGTTGTTGAGTTTGAGCTAATTCTTTCTATTAATGGTATATTAACATCTGTTCTTAATGGAAATCTATGATGTCTTACTAATTGACCTGTTAATTGTGTACCTTCTGAATCTACTCCCCAATAATTAATTCCTCCACAACTATCATTATCAGTATATTCATTATCAGCACTTGTGTTATTAAGTGCCATAGGATATATGTTTTGACCAGCATCAAATATAGTATCTGCTGCAATCAAATTGCTTTTTCCTGGTATATGATAAACAGGAGTTAAAGTATTATCATCAAATATATATACAATACCAAAAGAATATATTTCTCCTGGCATGTAACCTAATCCTTCTAAATTAACAGAAGCATGTTTACTATTACCCTCTATTAAGTTATTTAAAGCTACTTTTTTTGTAACCATATCAGCACAGATTTTACTGGCATATTTTTGTAGATTACATAAATTTACTTCTTTACCTTTTACATTTCCTAATAATAATGTATTTTCTACTTGTTCAATACTTTCTGCTTTCTCTATAATATTTTTAAATACTAATACATCTGATTGTGTACCAGAAGATTCAAAATTATTTCCTGTATATGTAAACACATTATTTTGAGTAGAAATTTCTTGTGTAAATTTAGTATCAGTAATTTGTCCTGTACCACCTGTAGCTTCTGTAATAGCTAATCTATAGAAAGGAAAAGTTTCATCTAAATTAGATAATACTACTTTTATAGCTTTATCTGACCTTCCAAAATTTTGATATTCTGTTACTGTATTTGTAGAACCTCTTATATCTTTAAAAGGTAATGTAAAATCACTATTATATACTTGAACTGTTTCACTACTTGTTATAAATTCTGTAGGATTCAAATCCTCATCTAAATATTGAATAGAAAAATTATAACTGCCTGATAATAAGTTACCTCCATTATTTAATACTTCAATTTCATCAAAATTAGGTATTGTTTTATAAATTTTAAATAAATTGAATTTTGAAATATCCCAATCTCCTGTATTATTATCTTGAAACTTTTCTGGTTTTTCTAATATAAATATTCTTGGTTTAGGGTCAATCCAATATATAACTCTTTCACAACCTTTTCTCAATCTAAAAGTTGCATCAATTTGCTGACTTATTTTAAATCCAAATTTTTCAGTTTGATTTACATCACTTACTTGAATAGAAAAATTACATTCTCTATCAACTATTGCTAACATTGAATCACCATTAGTTGAACATAAAAACAATAATGTTTCATCATTACCAATATAAACTTTACCTATTGGTGTAAAACCTTGAGGTATAGGATAACATGGTTCATTAGATTCTTCATTAGCAATGAAACCTTTATCTCCTTCAACTGTTTCATTTACTCCATTTAAAACAAATGTAGTTGCTCCTTGAGGTTGATTTACATAAGAGGTATCTGTACTTAATCCTCCAGGTTGAATTACTGTATTATTATCTCGCATAGTTTGTTATTTTTCTTGAACCATTAAATGTTCTATTTTCAGCAGTACCTAATTTACCAAAGAAACCATAATATCTATTATGATTAGGAATCAAATAATTTGATTGTTCCATTAAATTTTGATATTGGTCCACACCTGTAGGCATTTTAGCTTTATTTTTAAACTGCTTAATATATTTTAACCAATGTTGTTCAGCTATTTGAGCAAGTTGCATAGCACCTTCTCTATGATTCCATGCTTCTGTTTCTTTTACTTTCCAACCAAGATAATAAGTAATAGCTGCTCTTGCTGATTCATCATCAGGTATCATTGGATAACCAGTTTCAGAATCAATCATTTGTCTAATATATGCTAAAGCTATAAGACCACTTTTAAAATTAAATCTCAATTGGTCTTGTACTATTGTATATTCATCTCTATCATCACAATCTCTACAATACACATCTTCCATATCCTTTTCTTTACAAACTAATGTATTTAAAAAAGAATGATTAGCTAATCTTACAGGAGTATATTTAGTTTTTTTATATGTTGAACCAATCCAATTTTGAAAAGATAATGGTAAATTTAATTCCACTACATATTGAGATTGTTCTTCATCCCATGTAACTGAAACTTGTTCATTTGATAAATGTTTAGGTTGTTCATTACAACAATTAATTTCTGTTTCAATTTGAGCAATAGTATTAGATGCACAACTATTTGTGTCTTCTGGTTTTTCCCAATCATTATTTCTTGCTATTTGAGTTATATAATGAAGACCAGGTGGTATAGAAGCATGATAGTTTTTTACTTCAATGAAAGCAATAGCTTCTTCTGATGCACTAACTATTTTCATAAAACCTAATGCTTCTCCTATCCATTCAATAGCATCATCTTCATTTATATCAAGACCTTTAAAATCTCTTTGAAATTTAGCAAGGATTGAATCTATTTTTACAAACTGAAATTTTTGCATATTAATCTAATTTATCAGCTAAAGATTTTTCTTCTTTAGGCATTGTTATTTTTAAAGGGTTTTCTTTAGACCACCATTCTTTACTGAAATATTCATAGTTTGAATCATCTCCTAACATCCATTTTATATCATAAGATTTTCTCAATATAAAACCATTTTCGATTTCTCTTACACTTATGGTATGACTATTTTTAATAATAGTTGCTCCTTCTGGTAACTTAAATTCTCTTTTACCTTCAAATTCTGCTGATTCAATTGCTTTACTTGTTTCTAATGCTGACATAATATTTATTTTTTAATTAGATATTCTTTTCCTTTTTTAATAGTAGCACTTATATTTCTCTTATTAGTTCTGGTTAATCTTAAACTGTAAAGAGTTTTATTTTCAACCATAATTCTTTTTTTAGACCAAATAATTTTATATCTTACTCCATCAGTATGTTCATTAGTACAATATAATAATTTTTTATCTTCTTTAGCTTGAGGATTATTTTTCCAATAAGCTAATGTTTTTGTCCAATCAGGAGCTAACAAAGGTAAACCATTTTCATCAAATCTGATTTTTTGTTTACTACCTCTGATATAAATTGTACCCATTTTAGCAGGTAAAGTTACTTCTTCTCCATCTAAAACTTTATCCAGTAAAAATTTATTATATTTATTTGCTATATCTATGTAAGTTTTAATATCTACTATTAAATGATTGTCTTCTTTAGTATGTAATTGTTTATATAATCTATAACTTTTTCTAATATTACTGTCTGTTTTTATCATTTGTGTCAGATGTGTTATTTGTTATATCTTCTGTCATTTGAGAAAAAATATTTATTAATTCTGGAAAAGACATTTCTAATAATGTTTCTATCATATCTCCATCCATAGGAAATATTTTGTCTAACATACTACCACAATCATCTTCACAATCTGTACAATCTTGTTTACAATAAGATGGAAAATTATATGCTTCAATTGGATTTTCAGGTAATAATTTAATTTTAATTAATTTTGGTACATGTTCTCCATAAACATAAATATATCCATTTTCTAAAATATAATTCATATTCTTTTTAGTATATTTATTACCATCTGAATATAAATATGCTTCTCTTGTTGTTTCAGTAATGATTTTACTACTTTCAATAGTCATAACCCATTGAATGATATGTTTATCCAAATCAGTTAAAACTTTAGGTAATTTTTCTTTTGTTCTATACACTTTACAACCAATAGGAGGTAAACAAGGACAATCATGTTTTTCAACTTGAATTAATTCAACACAAGGCAGTATAACAAAATTCCAATCACTTATCTTTTGTCTTTTTTTAAGCTGTTGAGAAATTAATTTATTTCTTACAGTTTTAAGTTTACTGTAAATATGTCTATTAGATAAACGAGAATCATCACTCCTTACTCCTTTAGAATAAGCAGATTGTACTCTTTCAATTAATTCTCCTATTGTATTTGCCATCTTATTCTTTATTTAATTCTTGGAGCAATTCTTTTGTAAGATTTTCACAATCATACATAATATATTCTCCTGTTTTTAATAACCAAATAACTTTTCTTGATGAAACTTTATATCCTGTTTGTTCAAATAGAAGTTGATAAAAAGAAAGTTGTATTTGATATTTATTAAAGGGAGAATCTAATAATCTTTCAAAAGGAGCTAATAAAGTTTTTTTCTTAAAATTTTTAAATAAGTCTTTATTAGTTTTATAATCAGCAATGATAAAAGTTTTGTTTATAGTATCAAATAATAATATATCTGATGTACCAGCAAACATAAAATATAAATGATACATTCTTAATTCTAAACAAGCAGGAACTATATGAGAAGGAAGGTCATTCCAAAATTTTGTTACAGCAACTTCTTGAGGACAAGAAGGTTTCATAGTTCTATTAAATGGGTAGAGTTCACCAAATAAGTGAACTCTGTTTCCTGTAGTACAAGCTATATTTTTTTCCTCTTCCCATTGAGCTAAAAGAGATTCTTTTGATATTCCTAATCTTATAGCTTTATTTTCAGCTTTTTCATCAAAGTTTACCTTCTCAACAAATTTATCAATTTTTGATGATACAGAACCTTTTAGTTTAATAGAATCTACACTATATTGATGTTTATCTTCATCAAAAGTGAGTTTTTCAAAGTTTGATTTTATATTTTTTATCATTTGTTCCATGCCACAAAGATAAAAAATAATTTTATATATCTTTAACTTCTTCTTTAATTGTTTTATATTGGGTAAGCATTTTTACAAATGACCCTGCTATATCATAACCTGCTCTTTTAATATTTTCAAATACAATTGAATATATTTCAATAGCTGTACAAAAAGCTAAAGTAACTAATGTGATTGTCCAATTTTTATCAGATATATTAAAGAATGTAAAAGATTTAATTAAAAATACTTTTTCTACTCCATATACCAGCAATGTAAAAATAATATAACCGATTCCCTTAACTATAGATTTTCTCAACTTTTCACTTGTAATTGTTTCAATAAGTAAAAGACATTTGTTCAAGAAACCTAACTTCAATTCTCCTTTTTTCTTTTTGAGATTCCTATTCTCTATAAAAGAAGCATATATTCCTGTAGCAAAGTCTATAAAAAAAACTATACCTAATAATTTCCAGGCATTTGTTAAGTCATTTGATATTGCATAATAACTTACAGTTGGTACTAAAATTGTTGCTCCTGTTTTAGTTGTCAATAAAGTTTTTGCGTTTACAATTATTTTTCCAAAATATTGTAAGTATATAAATAAATCTGTCATTAGTTGGGATTTCATATTAGTGTTATTTTAAAACTTTACTTGTAACTTGTGATTTGATTATAAAATGTGTAGCTATTGGTACAATTCCAATCCATTCAGCTACTAATAAACTAAACAGATTAAATACAAAATGTAATGTAAGTCCAATTAGAACTATTCCTGATACAAAATATTTAAAACTTCTGAATGCAATATTAGAACTTAATCCAATTGATAAAATACTACCAATAAAAAATATACTTGCAAATATATAATGAAAAAAGGGATAATCCAAATGAGGAGTTAAAGTAACACCAAATAATGATATACCTAATATACCATTATACCAATGTCTTTTATAACCAACTCCATTGTATAGAAACATTGAACCAGCTAATGTTAATAAGAAAGCAAATAAATAATTAAATTCACTATAAGCATAATCACTTATACTTGGTCTCCAACTACCATCAAATAATCTTAATATTATTGGAATAAATATTAATAAAAAAGCTACTAATACTTCTAATCTTTTAACATCTTTTGTATTTTCCATTACACAATTTGATTTAAGATTGAATCTTTAACAGTTACATTATCAGGTAATTTAGCATTTAATATTGCTAATATTTGTTCATTGGTTTCTGACTTAATTGCATTTTCAAATTCTTTTGAACCATTTTCAATATAATTATTTAGGAAATTTAAAGTTTTTCCACTAATTACTCTTGCAGAATAAAATCCAAACAACATATCAATATATTGTTTAATACCCAATCTTGTACCTGCTTCTTGTAAATAGTTAATTTGTCTTTTTCTTCTACTTCTAATTTCTTCTGATGCACTTGAAATAGGTAATGAATTAGTAACAGTTTTAAACAAAGCAGGATTTCCCATTTCATCTAACCATTCTATTTTCATATTAATACCTATAAGAAATCCATTGTTATCTAAAACATCTGTATAAGTTTGTCTAACTACCACATTATCTTTTTCATCAGAATAAAATTCTGTTTTAATCTTTACACCTTTAACAAATTCTGGGTCTCCTTTAGTAATACCATTTAATACTTCTACTGGAGTAGCCATTATTTCTTCTGGATGTTTGGTTTCTAACCAAGGATTATGTTTAAATATTTTTAGTTTCATATTATTAAATATTAGAAATTACTATTTTAAAATTTCTTGTTCCATACCCATTTTGTATTTGTCCTATCCAGTTATTTGTATTTGAATAGTTATTCCCTGCATAAGCATAACCTGTTCCTAACAAATTATTATTACCATCATTAGTAAATAATTGTAATTTAATACCTTGTGATTGATTTGTCATATCTAAACCTCCCCAATAAGGATAAGTATAATCCCAATTTTGAAAAGGAATAACAGTTAATACTTTACCATTAGTTGCCACTTCATCAGATAGTCCAGCATATTGTGCTTCCATTCTAATTTTAGGAAGTACAGATGTATTATTTTCAATTGTGATATTATATGGTTGTGCTTGTATTAAATCATTACCATAATTTTCTATACCAACTTGAAAATAAGCATCTACTGCAAAGTTTCCTATTAGAGTATCTTTAGTAATATTCTTAAATAACTTACCAACTCCATATATGTTATCAACTTGAGTATATATTCTTAAATACTTACCATTAGGTAAGTTTAAGTTCATATCTTCTTTTGTTTTAATTTGTAGAGGGTATTCAGAATTTAGATAAAATTTAGCTTCTGTACTATTTGTGCTTCTTAATACAATAGTTTCAGTATTATTAATTAATAAAGGTACACTTGGAACAATTCCATTACCATTATTATATCTATATATTCTAATAAATCCTCCTGTAATATTACCAATAGCATTAGCTATTTGTTTAGCTTGACTATTTGTTAAATTGTCAAAACCAACTTTGATTCTGCTAATTAAGTTTTTTAAATACCTTAATTGTTTCTGACTGAAATCAGAATTTTTTATTTCACTATCTAATCCCATAATAATATTATTTTAAAATTTGCCAATCTTCAATTTTACTAAAATACATTCCTTTATCTTTTCCAGAAATACCTTGTTGGCATTCTAATTGTATGATAATTAATAAACCTTTTTGAAATAATTCATTAATGTTTTGCAAAGTTAATGAATTATCTGAAAAATCCACATTTAATTGTATAGATAATTCTTTTAATTGTGCATAAGTGTATTTTTTTAATCTTGTATTAGTTCCAAGTATTTTAATTACCTCTACATCTTCATAATCTTCTTCTTTTGGTTCTATTAAATTTATAGGTTTTTCAGGTGTTATTTGTAAAATATAATCTTTTTTAAGTTGTTTTTCTATTACCTTGTCAAAACAAGTATCTATAATTCTTAATTCATAAACTTCTTCACTTGGTTTGTTTTGAATTAAATCTATTTCCATTTTTACATACCCTACATTTGCAGGTGGAAACTGTAATTTTTTATTTGATTGTATTGCTATCATAATTTTTTAATTTACTTGGTAACTTATATTTAGGTTAAATTGTGAATCTCCTGTTGGAACATTTCCTGATATTAATCCAGAACTTGATGGATAAATATAAACTTCTCCACTATCTATAAATCTTGCTAAATAAACACCATGATACCCATTCATTGTAGTTCTAATTTCAGATTGTACCATATTGTGTCTAAAACCAACAGGTAATGTACAAAGAATTACATAGCCACTTCCAGCTAAAGCAGTTGTTAATTCTGTAAAACTTATATATCTATTGAAGTTAAAAGTTACTTGCTTTCCTGTTTTTATTACTTTAATAGCATCATTTTTATTAAAACCATCATTTAGATTTAAAATAGTTTGAGTTATTGAAGCTGATGATTTATCTTCAACTCCAAAAGTTCCATCTGGTTTAGCTACTACTTGTTTTGTAAATGTAGAATCTCCTTGTGCATTTGTTAAATTTGATAATTTAAAAGTAAAACCAGCAGTATTAATTTCTGTATTTTTATATAGAACACCCCCTAATTCTGTCTTATTATTAGCCGTTGTTATTCCATTTATACCTTGTAAATACCAAAAAGTCATTCTGTTACCATTTCTATCTCTATAATAATGATTTAGATTACTTGGGTCATAGAAAAAAGCAGGTGCATTACTTATGTTTGGAGGAAGTCCTATTGATATAGAAGTTGCAGCAGGTATGTTATTATTATTCCAATTATCTATATCATTTTGTTCTATTGAAGCAGCAGGAGATGCTGTAAAAACAGGGTCTTCTTCTTGTGTTAATAATGAATCAACAAAAGAATCTTTAAGTTTTAATGTGCTGGTATTAGGTTCAACTACTGAATTTACAAATTCTAATTGTTGATTATATACAAGAATATTTTTTACATTTGGTGTAATAACTTGTATTCCATTATCTGCTAATGGATTATCTGTTGAACCAGTAATTAAAGTAGGTTGTATGATTTCTATAAAATCATTTACTGTAATAGGTACTCCTGAATCTCCCCATGTTCCTTTACCTAATTTGAATAAGTATTGAATTTTATGAATTTGTTCATCAGGTGATAAAGTAAAAATATAATTTTCATCATTATTAACAATAAAACCATTTGTATCATTTATAACACTTACTAATTGTTCTAATGGTGTACCACTATAATCACTACCTAATTCTACATTTATGAATTTATTATTTTGTTTATCTAATAAAGTTTCAATGAAATCAGGATTTAATTCTACATAAGCTGTATCACATTTACCTGTATAATTACTAACATTAAATTGTAATTTATTAAATAATAAAAATTTAATTTTTCTTTTTATTATAGTAACAGCAGTATTAAATAGATTACCAACAGCTAAAGTTCCCTCTACTGGAGAGCAATCTTTATCACAATGTGATTTTAAATCTTTTGTTACAAATAATATTTTTTTCATTTCAATTCTTTTTTAAAAAATTTACATAAATATATATAATAGATGGAATATTTCTAATAAACCAATCAATTTTTTTCAAGGTTGTTTCTACTTATACCCCCAGTTTCATATAGGGTAAATTTCTACTTGTTCCACTTATTTATATATATCTATGCAAATTTAAAATTTATTGTTGAAGTTGTAAAGAAACCTGACTTATCTCTTATACCATCTAAAGTCATTTTTAAAGTTGTCGAATATTTACTTATATATTCTTTTCCATTAATAGTTATACTTAAACCTAATTGTATGTATATGTAGGCACTTGGTGTATCTAATCTGCTTGTTCTTCTATTATCTATACTGTATCTTCCTCCTACACCTTTTGCTTCTAATCTATTATTTGATGACTTATAAAAATAATATTCTTGTCCAAAATCAATTATATTATCTATACCTAATAGAGTTATTCTTGAAGGTTTAAATGGATTATTTTGTTTGCTATCTTTAAAACCAGCAATTCTCCAATCATTATTTTCACTACCTACTCCTTTACTTTTACTTGGTTTATATTTAGTAATAACTAATTTAGGACTAAAATCTTTTATTTTAGAAAAATCTTTTACATTAATTAGTAAATTCTTAATGTTATCAATATTAACAATAGGTTTTTCTATTGATTTAATTCTGACACCATCATATTGTAAACCAGCTTGTTGCTTATTAGAATAAAGAAAACCATTTCTTGTAAATACCCAAGCATTTTGAACCCCTATTGAATATTCAGATGGAGTTTTTGTTTTTGTAGTATCTCCATTTTTCCAAGATATTTTTAAATTCATTGAATCAATTAATTGTTGATTTGATAAATCAGGTATTAAATCAACAATGTCTTTCATATTTTTTCCTACATTAGTAGGAGAAATACTATTAGCTGTTGATTTTAATGCTATATCTTGGTCAATATTATCTTTTACTTCTTGCTTTGTCATCTTACATAAAGGTATTATTAAATTCAAAAGTATATATTCCTTGTGGCTCTATATGTATAGCATCTTTAATGCAATCTATATCTAAACCTAATTTTTTTATACACTTAACTATATTATTGAAATTATATTTTTCAGTAACAATATTTGAACCATTGTTTAAAGATAAATCTGTATAATAAAATACTAAATAATAGTATGCTATTAATTGTTTCATCAACAATGTATTATCTGCATTACCAAGGATTGTTTCTTTCATTAATACACATTGATTTGAATCAAGTATATTACATTTTATACAATCATTTGTAGCTGTTAAATATTGATTATATATACCATTATTAATGATATTATAAGATAATAATTTAGTTATAGCTGAAAGATAATCTTTTTCTTTTTTATCACAATCATCACATTCTTCACAAGGACAACCACATAATATATTATTTACACTATCAACAAAAGATTTTAAAAATTCACTATATATAGAAACATAAATTGTTTCTGTTGAATTTTTTTTATCACTTATAACTATTTTATATAAGTTATCTTTATTAGGTAATGTTATTTGTAATACATCATCTGTAGATTGTTCTGGTATTAATATATCCCATTGATTAGAACCACAAAAAGTTTGAACATATACAGTTATATATATCAAATCTACACCAGTATTAGTAATGGTAAATAAGTTATTTTCTCTTAATATTGTATAGTTCATATTATTTTTTAGCAAAGTTAATAAAAAAGGGTTACATTACATAACCCTTTTATAAATTTATTTTTTATGCTATACCATCTTTAGTTACATCTGCAACTACAGGTTCTACAGCTAATGGATTAACATTTGCTACAGCAGCATCATCAGCAAGAGCTTCAAAATTACCACCATTTGTTAATACATCTAAAACAGTAGCTAAACCATTTCTTGTTGTTACATCAGTTTCAGGGATAGCAAAAATTGTACTTAAAGTATTTTCATACTCTAACCAACCTGATTCAGATTTTTGATTATATTCCAAAATAAATTGGTCATATTTACCATTAACATCTGCATCATAATTAATATTACCTAAACTCATACCAGTTACAGCAGAAACAGGATAAGGACCTGCTCCATTCCAACCAGAAGCATGATATTCTTTTTGACGAATATTGTTTCCAGTTCCTTCTTCAAACACAATTTCTTGTGTAGTTGTTACTTTCCCAGTACAAGCAAAACCATCTACTAATGATACTACTAATACAGTTTCTACAAATTTGTGGAAACCTAAATTAATATCACAGAATTGTTTCAATTTTAAAGGTACAGCAGTTAAACTAATATCTGTAAATACTTTTGTTGCATTGTTAGCTGGAACAGCATTATAAGCAATTAAAGCAATTACATCTGCTATAGTCATTACCTCACCAACAGCATAGTTTACAGAAGTACCATGTGTAGCAGCAGTAATAGCTTGTCTTGCTATTGGTTGAGCCAATACCAATCCATCTTTTTCCATGTTAATTTCATTAACTAAAAGTTTAGTTATTTCATTAGCATCTCCTGAACCACAACCTACTTCACAATCACAACAAGAAGTTGTTATTCCATAGGTTTTACTAAATTGATTGAAACCTTGTGTTCTATAAATTCTTGAATTTCTAAATTCAATTTTTACAGCATAATCAGTTTCACATTCAGCATTGTAATCACCAACTTTCACAATCATAGGTTGTGATGCTGTGTGTGCCACAAAAGAGTTATTTACAATACCTTTCTTTTGTATAAGTTGTCCTGCTGATGTTTTAATATCTTCCAATGCTGTACCACCACTTCTGTTTACTCCTACTGCGAAGTAGAACTCTCTTGGTGCGGTAGCAACAGAAAGGTTTGTATTGGCATCAAAAACACCAATTTGACCAACAGCTAAAGTTTCTACTGCTTGTCCAGCAGGTAAAACAGCTTGATTTCCTTTAGTTACAAGAACTTGGAATACATCATTGTTTCTATTACTCATAATTATAAGTTTTAAATTATTTGATTAATGTTTAATTTTTCCATTTTCAATGGGTAATCTGAAGTTTGTATTTGACCAGCAGCTAATAATACTGCAATATCCACAATTTCAGAATGGGTGGTTTCAGGAAGTTCACAATTACTAAAACCTGTTAATATCTGACCATTTGGTAACTTATAACCTCCAACCCGAAATGCTTCGGCATTGTGCATATAAGTCATTTTGCGAATATAGTTAATACAAAAATCATTTATTGTAAAAGTTCCATCTGTAAAGAATTTTAAACCACCATCATAAAATAATGCATTAACTTCTCTCCATTCAAAAGATGAATTGTTAAAAGAACTTTCTTCAAACATATCATCATGTTGTTTAATGTGAACTCTGGCTTTAATTCTATTACATGTACCTTTTGTCATTCTAACATTTCCTTTAACGAAATACCAGTAATCTATAGGTAATGCAACTGAATTAGAAGCAACAGGTAGCCAGTTATTGTCATTACTGACTACTATTGCTCTTATATCATCAATTGTTCTTTGATTTGTTTCAAATCCTAATTGCTTTTTTAATCTTGGTTCTGCTATTATACTTACAAACAAATTTGCAGCTTGATTAAGTAGCCAATCAATTTCAGGAACTAATAAATTCCTATTGTTTTGACTATCAATCTTATTAAACTTCATTTTGAAGTCATAGTGCATATTTTTGATTGACATAATATATTAGTTTACTTGAGCCATTATTCTTAATTTCAACTCTTGATTGTCATCAAGCATCAAATATTTTGCTACTTCTAATTCTTCCATACCTAAAATAGAATCATGGTAAAGAATTTTATGACCATCTTTTCTTAAAACACTTTTTTGTAATGCTTCTAATACTAATGAATAGTTAGATAATTCTTCTTTATCCATTGTATTAAGTCTTAAAAATTCTGCTGTATCTTTTTTGATTACTTTGTTTAATTCTACTTTAACAAAATTATCACTTTGACCTTTTAAATTTTTACCAGATAGAGCTAATACTAATTCTATTTTTCTATCTTTACTCATACTTGATGCAGCAATAATAGCATCTTCTTCTTGTTGTACTTTAGTAGCTAAAACTTCTGCTTGTTCAGCTTCATCAAATATAACATGTGTAGCTTCTGGAAACAAACCATTTTCATAATCTGTCATTGAGTTTGCTACATATTTACTTGCTTTCATCACTTTTACTTTAATGTAATTTAAAGGTTGTGATATATCAAAGAACATTGTATTGTTTTCCAATTTTACTTTACTCATTGGAGAATCCCAAAAAGGATGTGGTTCTTCTGTATTAAAATGATTAGTTAAATCATACTTAACTACTTTTTCTAATGCTTCAATTTCTTCTTTTGTCAAGCCTGTATCATAGGTCATTGATTCCCCATTTACTAATGCTTGTGAGCTTTTAGGTCTTGTAAAACTTTCTTGTCCTGATTTACCATGCCATTTTTTAATTTCAATTGGTCTAACTTCAACCAATGTTTTTGTTTTTGGTAAGCTAAATGTTTTAGCTATTTGTTTTTCTGCCATAATTTCTATTTTTGAATTATTTGTGCAAATATAAGATTAAATTTTAAATAAAACCTACTCTAAATTTATAGAGTAGGTTTTTATTTCCTATGTTAGTTTCTTGATAAAATCAATTCACCACATTTAGTAACATCTTGAATGTGAATACCTGCTGAAATACCAACATGCATTTCATAGTAATCACCAGCATGAGCTGACATACCTCCATTAACAGGACCCCATGGACCTTGAGTACCACAAACATAAGTAAATGTAGAAGAATCTTTTTTCTTCATAATTTTAATGTTTGATGCTTTGTTTTCTCCAGAGAAATCAAGGAATGTAATTCTTTGAGATTCCATAGGGAAACCAGTTACAGGGTCAATTTCAAAGTTAATTTCTCTATCATCATAAAGAGGATTGTGAACTAACTCTAATGAAGCACCATTAGCCATGTTGTACTTAACAAATTGATAACCAGCTTGTAAAGCATTTGTATGAACATCAGATTTTACTTTATCAGTATAAACCTCAACATTTTTAATGAAACCAGATTTATTTTGCCAATCTTGAATAGCTCTGTGGAATTGAATCATACCATATTCCCCAGTATATCCTTTGATTTGTCTTCCTTGTCCAGGTTTAACTCTTGAATAGAAAATATCTTGAAGATACTCTTCAATCAATTTAGCAGTCAAGTGAGAATATCTGTGAACATGTGAATCTTCAAGTTGTTCTTGAATACCAGCACCCATTCTTACAGGTCTTCCATTTGCACCAAGAACTGTTTCAGCACTTCTTGAATACCAGTAACCTCTTTCAATTTCTCTGTACCATTGTAACCAATATTCAACTTCTGCATACTTCATCCAAGAATTGTGATAACCACCTTTAGAATCTGGAATTGCTACAGACAAAACTTCTTGAGAAGCATAGTCAGTAATTCTGTATTCTTTTCTGTATTTAGACATCTTGTTGATGAAAGCAATTGGTGTACTGAAAGTAGTAGAACCAGATTGTTCAGCAGCTTCTTCATATTGAGAAAATAATTTACCCCATTGAGAACCTGGAGATAAATATTTAGCAGGAATAAATGCTTGAGGGTCATCAGAGTTCATTCTTACTACATAAACAAATCCATCACCATGTTTCTGAACTTGATTTTGTACACGAACCTGGAATCTTTTATCAGAAGTACCTGGACTTAAAACATCCCCTGGTAAATACCAATTTTCATCCAATTTAATTCTGAAAGTTTTCTTGAATTTACCTGGTGTCAAGTTTGAAACAGGTTCAACATTCTCTACTACTACAAGTGGTCTTGTATTAGCACCTTTCATTTCCCATTCCCAAGAGGTACTTGTGATAGTTTCCTCTGTTCTTGGACTACCCATCAAGGTAGAACTAATAGGGTTATCAGCATAGTAGTTTTCGGAAGAGAATAATTTGTCCATTGTTCCAGCTAACCTTGCAGGTTTTGCTAACAATGCTCTACCTAAATGGTTTTGCTCTGTCATTCCTGACATCCACTCCATTTCTTTGGTAATAAGTTTATTTCCTAATGTAGCCATAATTGTTTATAGATTAATTTTAATTAATATTAGTCAAGTAAATCTGCTAAAGATTTCTTTGGTTGTTGTGAACTTCCTTTTGACCCTTTTATAATAACTTGATTATTTTGTATTTCTTCTTTAATTCCTTTTGAGAATTTTGTAATTTCTTTATTAGTAATACTTGAAAAATCAAATTTATCTTTTACAAGTTTAGCTAACAATATTGTTTGTTCTTTGTCTCCAAATATACTAAACAATTCTTGTTGAAATTTAGTTACTGTTCTACCATCTTGCAGTTTTATATTTGCATCTGATATATAAGAAGGTAAAGATTCTTTATCTTGCTTATTTAACACTAATCCTTTAATATCATTTAAAGAACTTATTTGCACAGTTATATCTTTTTTATAAGTTTTTTGTGCTTCTTTTTCAACTTCTTTTCTTTTTTCAGCTTGTTTAATAGTTTCTTGAATATCACTATCTTGTTTAGCTATTTTCTTTTCAAATGCTTTTTTAGAAATTCCTGCTAATTTACCACTCTCTTTTAAGAACTCAATTTGAGTATCTATATATTCTTGGTCATAACCTTGGTCTTTTAAATCTAAAGATATTGCTAAAACTTGATTTGATTCAACTTCCATATCAGTATCTTTATTAATACCTGATACTGTTTGAGTTGTCATTTTAGAAAGCAATTCAGTAAAATCTCCTCCTTTAGCAGAATATTTAATCAATTCTTTTAAAGCATCTGGAAGGTCTTTAATAGTTTCTTCTACACCAGCAATAATAGAAGCATCCCAATTATCTTCTAAAATCTCATCAGCTAAATCATCTGTTAATTCAGTACCTTCTTCAAGTTCATAATCTACAAGACCTTTTTCTTTTAAGAACTCTAAAGTATCTTTACTTTTTACTTTGACTGTTTTATCATCAGTTGTAGTAGCTGGTACTTCTTCTTCTGGAGTATTTTCTCCAGCAAAATCAAAGACATAATCTTCTTTAGCTGCTGGTGTTTCTTGTTTTTCAGGAACTTCTTTTGGTTCTGTAGTTGTTACAACATCATCTTTTAATGCTGCTTCTACTACTGTTTCAGGTACAACTGCTGTATTTTCAAAAAAAGCAGTTTCTCCTGTTTCCCATTCAGCAAACTGATTGTTTGCAATTTCTTCGTTGTTTTGTGTTTCTTTACTCATAACGGTACAAATTTAATATTATTTATTTATATTAATCAAATAAAAAATGAACTTTTATCATTTGATGTGTAATAGCCATTTCTTGCTTTTAGCTATTTTTTAGGACTTGTTTTTTTAGGTAAATTATTATTCATATTTATTTTCGACCTTTCTATACTATTTTTTTCTTTATCATTTTCTATAGTATGGTCTAATTTTCTATTCTCTAATTGAGTTTTTTCCATTTGGATTTGAACAGCATTAGCATTTTTCATTACTTCAATAATATCTAATTGTCCATCATTATCAACATCTTTGTTTTCATTGAATCCCATAGACATCATAGCTTGTGCTTGAACAACAGTTTTTCTTCTTTCTTCTTCTTTAAGAATAATATTATCTTTTTCATTTGCCCAAACTTCTTTTTCATGCTCTCTTGCTTTATCAGCTTGTTCAGAATCAAATTCTCTTTGTTTTTGAGCATTAGTATCTTCTCTTTCATGTCTTGCTTTTTCAGCAGCTTTAAGAGCTTCTTCTGCTTCTTGAGTACCTTTTTGTTTAACAACAGCTAAAACATCAGATAATTCAATAGTTTGATTTTGCATTGCAGCATGAGCAAGATTTCTAACTAATTCTTGAGATTCTTGTGCTTCTCCACTATCTTCAATAAATAAACCTAAAGTAGAATTATCAAGTAAATTAACATCTATATCAAGTATTCTTCTTGACATATCATCAAGTACATAATTTAATACTTCTAATTTAGAATTAGTGTATGCTATTTTAGCCACAGTCAATAAAGAATTTAAAACATTCTTTTTAACAGAAGCATGTAAATCAAAATAAGGTTCTAATATATGTGAAGTTTGAATTAAATTTTGTTGATTATTCCCAACTGATTCACTTGCAGAAGTTTGTCCTAATACAGGGTCAGTAACACCAACAGATTTACCACATCTATTATCTATTGCCATAGCTAAATTGATATAATTATTTATATCAGAAGCTAACGATAAATCTATAGTTTTAGCAATAGTATTTACATCTTGTTGTGTCATTCCTTCTTCATCAGGATTATACCACATAAAAGGTGTACTTTCAAAAAAGTATTGCCATTTTTCAACATCAATACCAGCACTTTCAGGTATAGCATTAATATTCATTAATACTTTTTTACCTTTGTCAGATGCCATAAGTAATTCTATTCTATACCATATAATATTATAATAATATTGGTCCACTCTCATTCTATCCATAGGACAAGTAGGTTGAGAGTTTGTATTATCATATATTACACCATGATATGAAAGTTTACATTCATAAATAGTATCTACATCTTTAGTTTGTCCAGGAACAGGTTGCATATTTTTATATATGTCTGCACCTATTTTATATCCTTCATAAGTTTCAGGAATCCATTCCCACTCAATTTTTACATCACCATTTTCTTTATTTAATTTATATTGTTCATCAACAAGAAATCTTGTTTGTAAATTACCATCTTTATCAATATAATCTAACCAACCAACTTTTCTTAATCCTTTAAATTGAACATGAATTACTTTTACAGTATGATGATTTATATCTACATGAGAATTACTGAAATCATGTAAGTTCTCTCTTAAATAAGTTTCATTATAGTTATGATGATTTTTATATACATCATCAATTTCTTTATCAGTTAATTTAAAAGTTTTAACTACATCAGAAGGAGACATTCTCCATTCTGCTACTGCCCATTCTCCATTTTCAATATAATCTAAATCAGGAGATTTATCACAATTGAATCTTATAGGATTAACTACTTTTAATACAGGTTTATTATTTACAATACCTACCCAATATACTTCATAAGCTGTAAGTAAACCATATTTCCAACCATTATTAAATTTTCTTTTAATATCTTGCTCTTTCATCAAGTATTCCATTATCTGATGTCCTTGAACTTCTGATGGGTCTTGATGGTCTCTTTCCATATATCTCTTAACTTCTGGTGGAGTTTGAGCTTGTATAGCTTGAGCAATTTGGTCTTGTATATCTTTTTTTTCTTGAGGGGTTAATTCTTGCCCTTTTGTTTGTTCTTGATATTGTAATTCAACTTGTTGTTTGATTGGCAACATTATTTGTTCAATTACATAATCTCTAATTCTTTTACTTTGTTCTTCTTCTCTTCTTGTTGTAGCTTCTACATTTGTAGCTAATACTTTATAACCAAAAGGTCTTTTCATCTCCATACCTAATAGAGCTTTAATTCTATAAGAACTAATATCTCTATTGACCATATTTGCAGGTAATTCTCCTACTTCTGCTCCAAAAGGAGTACATACATAAGCAAAATCAGCCAAGTCAATAATATTATTATATAAATCACAATTGACTTTCATTCTTTTGTATTCAGAAATACCACCATAACCAGAAGCAGTATTATTAGCTTCCTTGTCATAACTGTCTATCTTTTCTTTATACCATTGAAAATCATTAGCTTCTTTCTCTTTACGAGTAAGTCTATGAGTATCAAAATTTGTATTTAATTCAGCCATTTTTTATATTTAATATTGTTAATTAAATTATTGCAAAAGTAACATTTTTAATTTAATCTTTTATAAAATGCACTACTATTTTTATTATACATATTACCCATCATTGATACAAGTTTTTTTGCATTCTTATTTGGTGTAGCTTTTTCATCATATTCTTTACCTAATAAAGATTCTTGTTCTTGAAACATAACTTGCATCAATGCCATAACTCTATCAAAGTTTCCTTTTCTATTATATGCAATCAATTCTTCTAATAAACCAATTGAATCAATTTGGTCTATAGTAGTTTGTGGTTTACCATCTTCATCAAAATCTTGAACATCATTTAACCAATCTTTGATATATTTTTCTCCTGCATCTTTCAATTGTTCATTCATGTGGCAACCATATACCCTTGCTACTCTACTATTTTTAACATTTTTAGATATTACAGCATCAGGTTGTAATGCTAAATAGTGTAACCATTTTCTTCTTCTAAAGTAATCTTTTACATGAGTAACCTCATTTTCATACATTACTTGAGTATTATAAAGTTCAGCAAACAATTTAGCAATATGATTTACATCATCTGCACTTTCTGGTCTTCCTATATATTCAGCAACTATTTTTCTTCTTGTAAATGAACCTTTTATAATAGTTTTATATACAATTATTGCTGCTAACGAAGTACCTTTATCTTGCCTATAAGGGTCATAACCTATTTTATATGCTCCTGGAACAGGAACTTCTGATGGATATTCATATATAATTGGACAACCTTCTAATGAAATATTATCAGGTTTCATCTTATATACAGGATTAGCACTACCATCTAAAATAGGTTCTGCTACCACTTTACTTTTACCAGCATCAAAAAATAGATTAACAGGTGTTCCTTTTATTAAATGTAAATTTTTACTTCTAACAATTTCTAATCTTCTTTTCAATTCAATGATAGGAAAATTATTTGTTGATACCATACCAAATGCTTCAAAAGGACCAAGAGGTTTTTCTTGCATTCTCTTTTGCATAGCAGCATTAGTTGCTCCATTATCAACACGAAATTTTCTTGTAGCTAATTCAGATGAAATAGCTGATGCTTTATTTGAATTTCCTTGTTCATCATAGTGTCCTGGCATATTCCAAGATATAGGATGAAAGAAACCACACTTCATATCTTCACTATCTTTATCCCAAACATTTTGAAAAGGAAGTAATCCAAATGCTAAAGGACTACTATGCATTTCAGCATAATCTGCTGTACCACCAGTCATATCTCCAGATGTACCAAATATTGTAATAAGACCAGTTTTAATATCACCATCCATTACACAATCTTCTGATGCAACATAACTATCTTTTAATAAACCAGGAGTACCAAAAGAACCAGCTTCTTCAAATATTAAGTCATAAGCATCTTTTCCCCTTGCAGAATCGGGATTATCTTTAAAAGTTAAAGACATTATTTCTGACATAAATCCTCTCTCAATAGGTACACCTGCTTTTATTTCTAAAGTAGATGCTCTGATATGTCCTTTACTTATCTGATTAATAACATCTCTTGGATATACCCAAGGAGTATGTTGAGAAATAAAGTTAAGGTAATTATTTGCCATAGTAAATATACCTTTTGGGTACAAATACTTTTTATCTTCTGCACCAAATATAGTAAGTTTATTAGGTTTTGTAAGATAATTATTTACCCCAATAGAAGCATTCTTAAATGAATAACCTTTTCTTCGAGATTTACCTACTATAAGATTATATCCACCATAAAGATAATTTGGTTCAATTTTAACATCAAGATGTAGAGAATCAAACACTTCTTTCATTTTAAGTGCTTGTTCTAAATCAGGTAAACTGTATATTTCATCTGCTTCTTCTGGTAAAATTAAACCTGAATCTAATATACCATTTCTTGCAATTTCTCTACACCAATAATAATTATAATCTCCATCCCAAAAGTCAGGAAAATCTAATTCTTTCTTACCTTTCTTTGCTCTTTTATTTTTAATTAAACCATTATCATCTTCTTCTGTTTTCATAATAGGACAGAAGTTCAAATAAAAATAATGGTCTCCTGTAATCCTTACTCCTCCAACAGAATAACCATTTAAACATCTTCTTCTTTGTTCTGTCCAATATTTTAACCAATCAGGTGAATTAGCTGGTGATGAACAGTACATATTATACTTCTTGAAATTCAGAGCTTCTTCTCTAAATACTTGAGAGTTAATCCAAATACCATCTGGATTTCTAATACCATCTAATTTACCATCATCATAAATATCCATACATTATAAACTGTTTGGGTCTGCAAATGGACTTACCACTTTTTGACCTCGATTTTTTACTTCTTCAAATATTTCTGTATCTACTTTATCTTTCAAAGTATTAAGATTTTCTAATACTTTAGAAGTATCAATTAAAGTTGAAGTTATTTCTTTAGGTTTATACAAAGGTAAACCTGTTTTCAAGTTTACAAGTTTCATATCAAATGTATTGAAAAAATCTTGTATTTTTTCAGCAGCAATTTTAGCTGACATATAATAATTATAAGTAACAGATGCTTCTTTTTGAAACTGAATCATTTTCTCAATTGCAAGTTTAATCAAATCATCTTCTATCCAGTCTGGTCTTGTAATAATATCAGCAATAACTTTTTCTCTTCTGACATTTTCAGCATAACCAGCATAAGGATTTGATTTTTTAGCTGATGTAACAAATTCTATATAAGCAAAATCTTCTATAGCTAATTGTTTTCCAGGTAAATCATCTCTATCCCATATCTCTGAAAAAGGAAATATCAAAAGAGTTTCAACATTTGGTCTTACAATTTTATTTTCTACTGTAAATAATAAACTCATATTATTTGATTTTAAATATTGCTAAACTTCTATTCAACCAACCTTTAATAAATTTATTCATTTTAATATTAGTTCTTACTATGTTGTTGTAAGTAGTATTTCTTTTATTGAACAAACATTCTTCTGTTACATATTGCATTTTTTCTCTTGTAACAGGACCAATAACTCCATCTTGAGGAACTCCTGCACAAGATTGCATAATTTTAATTGCTCTCATATTACCCATATTATAAGCAGTATCAAAGTACATAAGTCTTGCTTCTAAAGGAAGTATGAAAGCATTAATAGCTCTGTAATATTTTGTATAAGCAATAGCTGCTGCTTCTTCATAAGTGGTATCTTTAAAATCATCAAAATTTTTAAATAAACCAGAATTAGAATTATAAGCAATTCCCCATAATGTCCAACCACCAGTATCACCAGCAACATTGTGAAGATTACCTCCAGCTTTAGGATTAGATACTCCTTCCCAAACTAATGTTCTATTGAATATAAATTCTTTAAAATATTCAAATTCTTTTTCTATTGTTGGATTAGCTTTTGCTAATCTTA